>Ga0116227_10001855_pt1 | contig 48062 bp, 32 predicted proteins | sample S1TSphgellanicum_FD_89693 | JGI IMG/M metagenome (GOLD analysis project Ga0116227, IMG submission 89693) | Host-associated microbial communities from peat moss isolated from Minnesota, USA - S1T2_Fb - Sphagnum magellanicum MG | ecosystem: Host-associated > Plants > Peat moss > Unclassified... | reverse complement strand
GGCGGTGGGCTTTCGTCGGGCCACCTTTTTAGAGGGGGGAAAAATATAACCCCCGGTTTTGAGGTCCCACCCTTCGCCCCCCCGAAAACACAACCCCCCCCCCCCCCCCCCCAACAGAAGTTCTATACAGCAACAAGTTGAAGGGCATGCTGCCACCATTTTAGAATCCTGTAACCACGGGAAGTAGTTCCAGGGGGCACGGGAGGAGACTGCAATCACAAAGGTTACCCTGAACCCTAAACTAGAAAATTTTACACCCGCATCCAATTTGCTATAGATATACTAAGTGTTTTGCACACCTTCTAAGTTTCTTTTTCTGGACAACTAACAGACTCATAGATACTTAAGCCCTTTGCAACTAGAGCCATGAATCCCGATTGAGTCCATATTAAGCATTAACAAGGGCAGCCCAAATCAGGAACTTCTCATGCTCTTTCATTGTTTCCTCCTTCAAATACCGACAACAGCCTCCAGGCTCTCTATAATTGGCTCAACCATAGAATATTTTGTTTTACTTACTCACCACCAATTTCGGAGCCAATTGATATGCGTATTTGTATCCTCCATCTGTAATTGGCTCAAACCATAGAATCAAATACTACTTTTCTATTGGGTCTCTAATTTACTTGTCACAGCAAAAAGTTTGGTAACTGCGGAATTTCAGTAAGTACATACGTAAACAACTCCCTTTTTATTTCTATGTGTATTTTAGGGATCTCTCCCCAGCAGAAGAACCCTAGGCCGTTATGCTGAGGAAGCTCCCCCAATTTTATATGTTCCCATGTTCCTATGAAAATATTTCTTTTTTACAAAACGGGAAAGACGAGAGGAAATAAAAAGAGCGTTGTTTACATAAGTGGAGGTTCCAGTACTCATGCATTCTCCTGACGTTTGGGAACGCCCTTGGGTAGTGCCCCTCCCTTAGGAGAACAAACTTTAACAGGAACCTCCCCTACAACATAGGGGCAGCCCAATCAATAGAGAATACACCAATGTTGATAGGAATAAGTTCTCATCTTCAAAAGTGCATTAAGAAAACCTTTTTTTTTCTATCATTCACATCATTTTGAGAATAATCCATTGTTGTAGTTCATGTCTTCTTTTTTTTGCATCAAATTTCTGAAGTAAGTTAGCAGTAGGTAGCAAGCATCACAAGTGCCTAGCAAGTTCAGAATGTTTTTTTTTTTTTGGTTGCAATGAGGCTCTTTGATTGGCCCATCACAAAAAAAGTTCTGAAACTTTGGAGACTACCCCACTCTAAGAGTATTAACACAACAAACATTGAAAGATGTAAAGCCCCAATATTCACCTATATAGATTTCCAAGAGGACAACCCTGCATATGGGACAAAGTGAGGTGCTATTGGGAACATGTCACAAAACACATTGGGAACTTGGTGATGAACAATAAAAAAATCCCTACACCACCCATCCCCCATTCTCCCAAGAAGCAAAACTGGATCTATTGGATGCATGCTGCAATTCCTCATTGGCTGAGCAAGATTCAGGTTTAGACCAATGGCAGAGCATCAAAGTGATTTGTGGGGACATAGTCACACACACACACACACACACCAGGAATCAGACAACACCATCAGCTGACACCATCAAGACAGACAGGATTAGGAGGTGTTCCCTCTTCACCTTCCTCTCAAAAGCATAGATGATGACCATAAATGACAAGCCAAAAATATACAAGTCAAAAATGACTAAATTGATTAGTTTTGTTTATTGAAGGCCATGAATGTGCAGGAAATTTCATCTCTGCTATTCTCTCATGGATTTGTTGTCAAGTTTCAACAGTATTCAGTTGAGCTGATCATTATTTGTGCTGACAAATGCTGCACAGAGCCCTTGCATACTCCTTCCTAAAGCATCATATGTGGCTGGCTGGCTGGCTGGCTGCTGGCACCTTTGGTCATTATTGGTAGTTGCTTATTACTATGTAGTCCACCTTGCTGAGTTTAGTAAAGGGGGGGTGCATTTTTTTTCGAAACATCCTGCCGCCTGCATTCACCCCCTCAAAACTCTCACCACCCCCCTATCGTGTGTGATCAAATTGCTCTTTTTGGCATTTTGGGTCATTTCTTGGGGATTATAGGGCGAGAAGGATCAGATGTATTTGCTGGGAGCCCACTAACACTGTAACTTCTTCATTACTAGTTTCTTGGTTTGTTTCTTCTTGTTCACTAATAGCATGATTCCTAATTGACCATCTTTTCTTGTGTCCCAAGAGAAAGAAAAAGCTTCAGGACTGCACAAGAAGAAGTTTGCATGTGTGAAAGCATTCTTCTGCCTTGCGGTTTCTGATGCAAAATCATAGAATCTGCATGATATGGTCTACCCCACCTGGTCGAGGTGGAGGAACCAGCAGCTACCTTGGTGGCTTCACCTTCTTTGATGAAGATCTTCTAATAGCCAATCAATGTTAAATTTAGGATTTGTAATGGTCAAATCACACCTCATCTTGCAACTCAATCTTACCAGAGTCAAAAGCTTTCGCCAATGCAGACGTGAGATGGTAACTAACATCAAATATGACATGGCTGTCCATGTGATAGAGGGTGTTAACTCAAACCCATTTAAAACAAAAACCCTATAAATAAAAGTCAAGGATGGGAACCCATCCATCAAAAGTACAAGGCAAATGAGAACACAAATAGACACAACCCAAAGAAAAAATGAAAGCAAACAATCAACAAAAATCAGGTAAAGACCCTATGCAAAGAGGACTCGTGGCTACAAAATGACATTCAATGATAACAAAGAACTAAGATGAAAGAGTTGTCATCTGCCACAATAAGCTAGTGATAAAGGTGCACTAGTTGGTGCACTAACTATGATGTGTGGAAGAAATGAGGAACCTTGACCAAATGTAGCAATTCCCTAAAGAATTACTATGGCTTGCATACGTTGTAAGGTTATGGACACATGTTGTTTATAGTAAAAAACAAACATCAAAGGGACTAAAAAAAATTGCTAACGACGTGTGATAATGGTTTGTACACAAGCAATAAAAAATGAATCAAAGTGAAAATGAAATCACCCATACATTCCAATAACAAGGGGAATGAAGTCATTGCCCAATGTTCCTTTAGCATATGACCATGTCTTTTCTTGAGTAACCATCGTCGTTGCATGTCATGTTGTTGTCGATGCTCACTACACCATATATGTGCAAGTTGTTTTAGCAATGACAACGTCCATCAAGGTCTGAAAATCGTTTCTAGTGATAAAGATATCGACTCATCATCAAGTGTGACAAGGGAAAAGGTGAGATGTCGCAACCCTAACATTGGGTTTGCAATTAAATGTGAAGTGCAAGCTTACATCAGGCTAAGATAGTGTGTTTGAAAATGAAACACATTCTCACAAATGGGGGAGAATGTAAATATTGAACACAATGACTCCCAAGTGCACTCCCAATTTGGGAATCACACTTGTGTGGGAGTCCCAAATATTCATAGCCTTGGTTGAAAGAATAAACAAACACCAATTTGGGGCCCTTGAGATGCCATTGGAAAGGGTTTGAAGTGTAGATGCCTCAAGCGCCCTTGCATTTTTCATTTAGAGTTGAAATGCATGAATTATGATCAAAATGGAGGTCAAGAGTCAAATTGGGAATTTGATTCCCAATCACAAATCCTTTTAAATCAAAGGTCAAATGAGCTCCAATTTGGGCGTGAAATACACTATTGGAAAGATTTTTTGGGGGGCTATAATGTATTATCCTTGCAAGTTCCAAACAAGCTTGATTTGAAAAAAAAATGACATTCCAAAATTTCAAAACAATAAAAGCCAAAAAAAAATGTTATTTAGATGTAGCCACCACAAATAATCATAGAATATACTATAGGGAAGGGATTGGGGCCTCCTCCTAAAGGTTGCATGCCTATGGTGACACGTGTTCATTTGTGAAGCCCAATTATATGGTGACACATGGCATTTCAACATTATTTCAATATTCATCATTATTAATAAATTAATAATATTTCGCCATATAAAATGTGAATTTGATTTTGAAACGTGTCCATTTATGAAAGCCAATTATGTAGTGACACGTGGCAATTTAAAAAACCCATTGATTATTATTTTTTATTAATTAAATAGATAAATCATAGGTAGGTAAGGAAGTAGGTAGGTCATAGGTAAATAAGGAGGTAGGTACATTTTTGTAGGTAAGGAGGTAGGTTGTAAGTAAGTAGGGAGGTAAGGAGGTAGGTAGATAGGTTTAAAATAATTCCTTTTTAAAAAAAAAAAAGTTCAACCTTTAGGGTTGAACTTCTTTCATTGGCCCATCCCAAATGGCATTTGATACTTGGTTTATGAACAAGCCAAATGTACTTACTTATATAGAATGCACATTTGAAATGCATGGCAAAACATATGGGATAAAAAATTCAGTTGCAAATGCAAGTAATGTAATTGCAATTATATGCAAATAACCATATTAACTTTGTTTACCTACTAGTTTAAAAAATAATATTTAAAATATTTAAAAATAATAGGTAATAATAATATAATACCATGATAATATTATGACTTGGTTAATAGATATTAATGTTAATATTTATAATAACATTTTAATAATTATGTTTATTCATAATAATGAATGATAAATAATTATTATTACTTACTTTAAATTAATAGAGAAATAAGGTTAATAGCTAGCCTAGGCTAGGGTACTCATAGGCAAATTAATGTAGCCTATTAGCCATAAATATATTTCCATAATTAATATTATATTTATTGATATATATATAATTAAAAATTTAGGACGATCATAATTATAATATTAAAAATAAGTATTCAATAATAATATTGACAAATCATTATAATAATGAGATTATAATTATATACTAATAAATATTTAAATGAATTTGAGTATTTATAAATAATTAGTAATTCTATAATATTATTACATAACCTTGGTTAAGAATTTATAAGCTAATATGTGTGATTAACTTATTAGACATAAGTATGTTATCATAATTAATAAATATATAATAATATTAGTAATTATAAGTATAATTTTATATTTTTTAATCATTATATGTGATTGACTATAATGATTAATAATATAATAAAAAAATTTGTGTTAAATTATTTTTTTCTAAATTAATTTTAAAATTAATTTTAAAATGGTAAATCAATTTTGGTTCAACTAACCATAGTTGAATTAACTACAAGGTTAGATTTATTAATTAATTTAACCATGTTTAATTTAGTCATGTTAGTTTAACCATTATTAATTTAATTTAGCCTCCTTATTAATTTAATTTTTAAATTAGTTTAGCCAATATTGGATAGCCAAAATTATTTTATTCGTGGTTAATTTAGCCTCATAATTAATTTAGCCAAAATGAATTCATCCATGGTTAATTTAGCCTCATAATTAGTTTAGCCAAAATTAGTTTAACCTCATAATTATTTTAGCCAGAATTAGTTTATCCATGATTAGTTTGGCCAAAGTTAATTTAGCCTCATATTTAGTTTAGCCAAAAACAATTTATCCATGGTTAGTTTAACCAAAGTTAATTTGACCTCATAGTTATTTTTGCCATAATCAATTTTTCCATAATTATTTTAGCCATTTTAAGCCAATTTAGCCAAAATTAATTTAGCCAAAGTTAGTTTAATCATGGCTAGTTTAACCTTGAATAATGTGAGTTTAGCCTATGTTTAGCCATTGTTTTGCCTTGGGTAGCATTAGTTAATATGAGTTTAACTTTAGTATTAAAGTTATAAAACTACTATACATAGCCTAGGTAAATATATTTAGTATGTTAATGTAAATATGTATTAGCTTAAGTCATGATTTTTATGACACGTGTCCATTTTGTACACTACTAATTGCATGTTAGTTGCACACACAACCGTATGGCCCAAATTTATACAATATCAATTTTGTAGTTGCACCCACAACTAATGTAGTTGCAAATGACACCTAATTACATGTAGTTGCATAATGAGTAGTTGCAAACGACACCTAATCACATGCAGTTGCATAATGATTAGTTGCAAACGACAAGATTTTTACTAATGGAAATGGGTTGAAGATAAACAAAGTTTATAAGTGTGGTAGAATGAATTAATAACCGAGTGTTTGCCTTTGGACTTGCACATGAGCAAAAACATGTTTGCATGATATCTAAAGGAGCATCTACTAAAACATAGGCAAATTCATGCCTATGTAGGTGATCCACCAAAAAAACCTACAACTAAGGAAAAGACTAAACCATTAGGCTCTTAAAGGGTGGGACTTGAAAATGGACAACCTAGGGTAACATGGCTCAAATGTTTGGTGGTGTTCTCTAGAATGAGGAAATGTAAGTTTCAACATGTGCTACTACATCCAAAAGAATAAGATGATCATCTTACTAGAAACAAATGACAAGTGCAAAATTAATCAATGCCCAACATCCCAAGAATGTGGGGGCAGTAGTCTAAATTATAGAAAGAAAACCAAACACACTTGAAAAAGTTGGAAAAATGGCCTAACAACAAGCTAAGTGACCAACAGAAACACCAAAAGATCCTACACCAAATAACTTCTCCAACGTAGTTATGGTACAAGTATTAAATTCAGCATAGTGTTGCAAAATACAGAAAGATGGAAACATTACATGAAGTAAATAGCCATGGCGCTAAGCATAAAACAATGAAAGCATCACAAAAGTTACCTAAGGATTTGCAAGCAAGGGGACTAAATATCATCCCAAGATCTTCATGAAAAACCTTAGCCATAAACGATTCAACAAATGATCTAAATCGCATTAATGCACCCAAAATACAAAAACCCAAGTTAGGAATATGAAAGACAAGAAGGAATGATATAAAGTGGTCCAACTCATGTGATGATTAAGTTACACACTTCGTTGGCTACATTGAAAACTCCAATGCTAAAAACTCTTGTTACAATCATAAAAAAATAGAAACCACATCTGATGTAGGACTTACTATATGTGTATCATCCACCAATGAAGGGAAAACACAAGTAAGGTGGGCTATTGTTATACGGCGAAAAACACAAAGGTGAACTAAAACAAACATCGTTCCTCCCAATGAGTCCCCTTATCATGTACATGACTCTGACGAAATGACTATGAAATCCCCATGTTGAGATGTCAAAAAGCTTGAAAAAAGTACAGTGGGGATGAACATGCATAGGATCATTAAACAAATGGAAAAAATTGATCCAAAGAACTGAGCAAAGATTGTAACTCTTGAAAAATGACTAACCATGACACCAAATTAAAAGCATTATGGACATTCACCTCTAGCACCACCCAATTTAGGTGCAAATCTAACATTTTTTGAATGCCATGAACCACTATTTCACACCTACCATGAATCATTACACTAAACTGATGAAGACAAAAATGTTCCATGAAAATATCCTTAAATTAAATAGCTCGTGTGTGAGCCTCTAGGCAATAGGTCACCTCACTTATCACAATGGGACGTATGCCTCCAAATTGCTACATTAGGAATCAGAACACATAAAGCAAACGCAAAATTAAAGGTGGAACATGACTTCGAGCAATGTGCACACATATTTTTTAAAAAAAGGTCGAACCCACTTGTAGAATCATCTAAGACAAAATAGTCTTGTAAAAACTCATACACCATACTCAGAAGGCCACCAAAAGAAAAATGTGGTGAACAAACTAAGGGAAAGATAAGTGCTTTTTGATTTAAAATAACCTCCATATCATAATGGAAATCATCAATGAAAAGGGCAATATCAACCTCAACAAGTGGATGGAGAAGGCGAAGGACTCCCACGGTCTTGTCAAATGGGGTTATAGGTGTGTTTGAAGCTAGTGCATGTGCTATTCAAATACCCTTACATGAACAAAGGCATGTGCACAACATAATTATGTTGATAAAGGTGGGGTAGGATCTAAAGTTGACTCCAAACATCTTGGGTTGAGGGTCTTGGTTTTAGACCAGATATGTTAGGTTGAGGATAGGTATGGTAGATCCTATGGGTTTTTTGTCCCCAAAATGTTGTCGTGCATCTTAACCTTTCTAGTAATCGCCTGATGGAAAGCTAATAGTCAATTCTACCCCTATGCCCAAGTGTGTTCCAACTTCCATCCATTCGCCCATCATTCCCATCCCTCTTAGTTTATTGTGGCTAGTCCCTTCATCCTTTTTTGGTCCATTGACCCTTTTTTTTTACCTCACTCATTACATCCATTGGGAGTTTTTCTAATATCTGTCATACAATCCTCTCCTAATTTGGCATTACAAAAGGAGCACACAATTAAAGCACATGATTAAAACACTCGCTTTAGCTTCTTACTTGAAAACCCCAACTTGAAAAACCTTTTTAATCTCCCTCAAACCCTAAAATTATTATGCTGAAAAAAACATTTACCAACAAAATGAAAAACCTACAAGGGGATATATGGAAACAAACTCACAAAAACCCAAAAATTGGGTCGAAATAACAAATGAACCCAACTACAGATTGACCACTGCTCATTGTCATGGCCTAGGATATTTTTGGATACTTTTGGCAATATCATGGCTTAAGATATTTTGGGATACTTGGGATACTTTTGGCAATGTCATGTCCTAGGATATTTTTGGATACTTTTGGCAATATCATGGCCTAGGATATTTTGGGATTCAAGCAAAGTTTACTTATAACAACACAACACATGCATCGACCGGGATCAGTCCATTCTTTGCCAATTACGGTTTTCATCCCAGGTTCAGCCTTGAAATTCCTGGAGACTCCATAAACCCCTCGGCTGAAGAAAGGGCCACGAGGCTTGGACAGGTTCAATAGAACTTTATGGCAGAACTCAAGCTAACACAGGAATGGCAAAAGAAACAAACAGACCGCCGACGGAAGGACCATCCAAACTTCAAGGTTGGAGATAAGGTCTGGCTTCTCAGAAAGAACATTGCTACCATTCGCCCATGTGCCAAGTTGGATTACAAGCGCTTCGGACCTTTCAAAATTGCCAAATTGGTTGGTCTAGTGGCTTGCCAGTTGGAGCTTCCACCCCAATTCAAAATCCACAATGTTTTCCATGTCTCCCTGCTTGAGCCCTATCATGAAAACCCGATCCCAGAACGTCATCAAGAACCCCCAGCTCTAGTCAAAATTGAAGGCCAAAAAGAGTTTGAAGTTCAAGAGGTCTTAGACTCCAAGAAGATTCGTGGAAAACTCCTATACCTTGTCTTTTGGCGAGGTTATCCTCCTTCTGAAGCTACTTGGGAGCCTGCTGGAAACCTAGTTCATGCCCAAGATTTAGTTAATTAGTTTCACGAACGGTATTCTAACAAATCGGCTCCATCTGGAAGATGTCGCTTGAGGAGAGGATAATGTCATGGCCTAGGATATTTTGGGATACTTTGAGCAATGTCATGTCCTACGATATTTTGGGATACTTTGAGCAATGTCATGTCCTAGGATATTTTGGGATACTTTTGGCAATATCATGGCTTAGGATATTTTTGGATACTTGGGATACTTTTGGCAATGTCATGTCCTAGGATATTTTTGGATATTTTTGGCAATATCATGGCCTAGGATATTTTGGGGATACTTTTGGCAATATCATGGCCTAGGATATTTTGGGACTAGTATGGTTCAGGGTTATAAAAGGAGATAATCTGGGGAACAACCTTTCAGCAGATCAACACCAGTTGATGGATCAATAAAACTTGTTTTGTCTTGTAATTCTCCACTTGTTTGTAGTCGGTCCATAACATTTAATGTGTTTCCATGAGGTTTTGGGTTTAATTTTTGATGGATCCATGCCCTAATGTATTTTGTACAAATGCAATTTACAAACATATACAACATGGTGGATGCACAAACATGTCCATCGTGTTTAAATGGTGTCAAAACATTTTTGTTGAAAAAATAACAAAAAGAAAAAACTTTAATTTTTTTCCATGGCATGTAAATTTGTCATAGCATGTTGTGACAAATATGTAATTCGTGACTCCACGTTTTGGGGAAAAAAATGAAATACATATATATGATGATGATGTGACGTGTTATTCCATGTCATAATTTTTGATTAAAACTTATTTAATGCAACATGGGATTATCCAAAACAACTAAAAAATATTTCACTAAAAATATCCTAATCAACTAGTCTTTTTTGAACAAAACCATACAAGTTACATATTAGTCAATTTTGTCCCATTTCATTTAATACCTAATGATGAGTAGTGGACAGGACAAGATTTCTTCTTGTGTTAATTTTGATCATTTGGCACATTATAATTTTGAATTTGTTTTTGCTCTTGAATAACTGGTACTTCTATTTGCACTACATGTGTTGGTACAATTTCTCTTGAAAGACAACTCCCACTTATTGCCTTACTCGAGCAACATTTGATCAATATTTTATTATCATTTGATTTACAAGTTTGACAAAATTTCATTAACAATTTACATTCTTTTGTGTAATGGCTTTCATTATAACAATTTTGACAATATACACCTTTTCTATATGTGTCAAAATTCATTTTCTTCGACTTTTTCTTAATCTTTCTTTCATATTGTTTTTCATTTTCTTCAAAATCATCAAATTCATCACTATCAAAATTGTTTTGATGATACTTAGCCATATTTTTGCCAATTTAACCACCTTAGCCAATGTTTTCCTAGGCATGCTAATGATGGCCATTTTGACTTTAGTTCTTAGACCTTCTTTAAAAGCTTGTCATAAATAAATGTCATCAAGCTGTTGAGAAATAACTATACACAATCTTCAAAAAGGTCATAATAATCTTCCACTAATTCATATTTCTTTTGTTTTGCATATCGTAATGCAACAACCATTTGTCCTTCACTAGAAATTTCATTAAATCACATGATGAATGTTCATTACACCTTAGCCCATGTCACCGTTGGATGAGCCATTTCATATCTAGAAAACCAATCAACCATTCTTCCTTTTTTAAAATTAGGAAAATATTATAATATATGGTCATTTATGTTTTCTCCATTGGTTACACATACTTTAATTGATTGTCGAAGCTGCAAAATTGGATTTTCATTGTCATGATATTTTACTAGTTATATACATAGAGCATTTGCAAGGGGTACAACCATGATTGGATTCACATTCATTGCTAAAGTGATAATTGTTGATGGTGGTGTTGGGAAGATTCATGTTCAAGCAAATCTAGGGCTTAGAAAGAATAATTTAAATAAATCCCACACCACTAGCTTAACTATGCCACTACTAGTATTAGCTTTTGCTATTGGTCTTCCATTATTTTTTCATCTTAAAAGTACTAATTGTCCCCTTTCAGTCACCCAATTTAAAGATCCAAAACCATTGATAGTAATATTTGGTGATCTTAAATCAAACATTCAATTACAATTGATAATTTATTTTTTCCGTAATTGGAGAACTTGATTGAGTCGATTGGTTATTTTCATCATCTAGTTAATAAAACATTTCTTCAACAGTTGTTTGTGCTACTAAGACAATAGTTTATTTTATTAACAGCTCAAACACTTGATAATTTGTTGATGGACTAAAAATGATCCGGAATCCTTCCTATTTAATGGATTTTTTTTTCTTGTTACAATAAATAAATAAATAACCTTGTTTCTTCTTGATTTTGTTTTCTTCACTCTCCCAATTTATTTTTCTTTTCTTGTTTTTTATTATGATTCATAATATATTCCAAATGATCATTGCTTCTTTATCATGAACATTTTCTTAAGATTTTCCTCACTCAATTTCTCTTAGAAGGATATGGTATTAATAATATCATCCAAAAACTTTTGGATGGAATTCTTTAAAAACAAAATTCTTTGTTTCCTCTTAATCTATTTACATCATATGTTCAAGAATTTTGGGAGCCCAAAACATATTGCTTGGCATCCATTTTTTAAAATAATGCATTTATATTTGGTCTACTATATTCCCATCTATCAAGAAATTGGATGGTATGGTACATTGCTAAAAGAATTTCAAAAGTATTAGTGTAGTTATGCATGCAATTACTAGCACCCATCCTCAATATTTTGTAAGTTTTGTAGCATTAATAATTAACATCCTATACACCACACTCTTGTACATCCATGTAATTTTTCTAATTATTAATTTTCACAAAAACAAAACTTAGTTTTTTCCATTATCCAAATTCATTAGGTTTTTAATGAAATAGGCCAAAATTGACTAATATGCAACCTTATGGTTTTCGTATAAAAAAAAAGGTTGATTAAAAGTTTTTAATGAAATGTTTGTAACTCATTTTCAATAGTCACATGTTGCACTAAATAATTTTTAATTAAAAATTTATGACATGGTGATACAAAGTTCCAATTTAATATGATGTGGAATAATGCACCACATCATCATTTTTAATTTTTCTCATTTTTTTTTCTCAAATTGTGGAGTCAAAAATTACATTTTTGTCATAACATGCCATGACAAATTTACATGCAGTGAGATAAATTTTTTAAAAATTGTCAATTTTTTCAACAAAAACATTTTGACATCATTTAAGCATGATGTACATGTTTGTATATTTACAATGATGTACATGTTTGTAAATTGCATTTGTACAAGATACATTAAGGCATGCATCCATCAAGGATTGAACCCATGACCTCATGGAAACATGTTGAGGTTTTAACTGGCAAACTAATTCAACATTTTATTAACAAAGATGAAAGAGTTTAAGTTTATGATGTTTGGTATGAAATTGTTTAAAAAATTAAAACTTTGACATACATTTTGTTTTGCAAAATTTATCCAAACGCTATAATGAAAAGATGATCTTGAAGCTTATACAATAATGTATTTAAATTTATTTTTAAATTTATTATTATTATTATTATTATTAAAATAAATTTACCATGTTAGAAAAACTTAAAATAGCAAATCAAAAAATATTTTTTGTTTAAATTGATTTAGAATCTTTGTAAATTCAATGTGAATTCAAAAGCGCATTTATTTTTAAGAAAATTATAATATATTTTTATTACATAAAATAACTTTTGTTTTTTGAAAATTTACAAGTTTTTATTTCTCTTAATATAATCAGGTATAAATTTATTTATTTATTTTTACGATGTTGTTAAAATGGTAATCATCCATAAGAAAATTGTCACATTTGTTTATTAAAAAATAGAATTTTTTTTGAATCCTTCAATATTATGGTTATTTAATCTATTTTATTGTAAAACATTGACAATATATATTTTAAATTTGAAAAAAAAATCTTTCAAAAGAATCCATTTTTAATGTTGATGCCCCTTTAAATTAGCGAAAAATGGCCACAAAAAAGAAAATTTTAATAGTCAATATACCCATTTATTTATCAAAACCATATTTTTTTAGCAAAATGAATCATACATTAATAAAAATAATTGATTGCCTAACTTTGAAAAAAATAGCAACATATTATTAATATTTTAATTATATATATATATATATATTACAATTTTTTCTTTTTTTAATTTAAAAATAATTTGGCGAAATTTTTGGTTTAAATAGTTGGATTCCACCCACTCCCCAACCCCCTTCCCCAAAAACCAACATATGTTTATGGTTTCGAATTTTCATAACTTGCCAATTCTTGTTGGGAAATAAATGGAAAAATAGTACAAATTCAAGAAAAAATGTAAACAAAAAAATTGCTAAAATATTGAAATCGCAAATTTCAAAGAAAAAAGGTTAATCATAATGAATGAAGATTTTAAAGTAATTTTAATAATTCCAACATTAAACACATAAACAATTCCAACATCAAATTTATTTGAAAAATTTTAAGTTTAATCTTTAAAATCAATAGAAACCTTATCCAATTTTTTGAAATTTGAAAATAAATATTAATGATGTAACCAAGTTTTTTTTTTGTGATGAATTTCCAACAATTTGCAAACATAAAAAAAACCATCAACATCAACAAAAGATTTTTACAAATTTTTTACATTTTCATATTTTTAAAAATGATATAATGCTACCATGGGTTGTAGGACATATAACAAAAATATAAATATATTTTTACAAATGTGTACTTTTATTTTATGGCTTATAGCCAAAACATGGTTAAATTTTCTTATGGATGATCTTGAAGTAGATTACAAAATTTAAAAATTAGAACATTAAAAAAATCATTGATGTCATTATTATTATCACCATTTATAATTCATTCATTCATTCATTTTTAAATAATTTAAAAAAATTAATTTCTAAATATTTAAATATAAACCTGTAGCAAAATAAGTTTAATTTTTTTTAAAAACCATGTTTAAAATAAAATATTTATAATTATAAAATATTTTTCATAATAAAATAATAATAATAATTTTATAATTTTAATCTATTATTTTTAACATTAAATTTTTTTCATACACTAAGAAAAAAATGGGGAAAAAAATTAGGGATTATTTTTGGGGTTTTTTTAGTGTGGCATCATGAACATTCATAATAATAAAAAAAATTATGATGCCTAAAACAAATTAGGGGAAAAACATACATTCTAATTTACATAAATGTATAAGAATTTAATATATAAAAAATTTATAATTTAGAAGTCTACATGCATCCTAGACTTTACATGCATGAACATTTTGACTTAATCAGTAACACATTCAAATATAAATGTGAGACTTCTCAAAATTTTAAACGTCCATTTAAAAAAATTGTGGTGAGTGCAAAATGCAACTCATGAATATTAGACTTAACAACATTCAAAATGAATGATTCAATTCATGTGCAAATGTTAATATTTTAAAAGATGTGAAAAAAATCACTAACCCATTGAAATATAAATGTGAAGCATTAAGTTGTTATGTGTGTTTCAATATATATTAGTAAGTGCAATATGCAATGTTTGAATAATGATATCAATAAGCTCAAAATGGATGATTCAATTCATGTAAAAATGTTGATAGTTCAAGAATTATAAGAAATTCACTAAATCATTCAAGTATAATTGCAAAATATTGAATTGCATGTGTTTTGATATATTATAATAAATGAAAAATGCAATTTGTGAATAATGGTTTTAATATTTCAAAAATGAATGATTCAACTCTAACAATTGAAAATATGTGAAAAAAATCATTAATTCATTCCAATATAAATGTGGGGTTTAAAATTGTTGCATATGTTTTAATAAATTATGGTAAGTGTAAAATGAAACTTTTAAGTAATGGTTTTAACACAACAACACATCTTGGGTTTTGCGATTAAACTTTCTAACTATGTCTTAGTTAGGAAGGACATATGTAACTAATCATTCATGAATTGTTAAACCCATGTTGTTTCACCCATTTAGTTGCAAAGGACATTTAGCCACAAACCCCAATCACCTCATCAATTAAGATTTTTTTTTTTGGTTTAATATTAAAATTTCATGTCATCATAATATGACATGTAAATTGCATGCCATTTCAATTCAATTGTTTTATTTGACCAAATGTTACAAAAGACACCTTGATGGATGGATGACATGTGACAAAAATCTATAAACACATTATGAACACGACCAAAAATCAACCTAGTTTAGCCCATGTAAATAATGTAATCAAAAGTCAACTTTACCTAACCTTGTTAGGCTAAACAACCTAGATTAACTTGCCTAGCCAAAAATCAACCTAGCTGAACTTAACTAAGCAAACTACCTATGTTAGGCAACCTAAGTTACCTTATAACCTAAGCTTAATGGTTTAGATTAAAAACAAACATTAGACTCCTAGCCCAAAAAGCCTAGACTAGGCTACCTATTTAAGCCAAGTGGCTTAGGTATCATAGGTTGTAAGAATGAATATTTGAACCCCTCACCTTCACTTTGAAGTTGAAGTCCTCATCCATTGCACTACCACATTTTTTTATACTAATTATACTTAACATAAAGTTATAACCTCAAAAGTTTTAGCCTTGAATTAATTTTAGCCACCGTAAGTTGACCTAGGTCAACCTACTTACTACTTACCAACCTAACCTAAACTTAAACCTCTTTAAGTTGACTTGAGATGAACTAGTTTGTCAACCTATACTACTTATTAATTTAGCCTAAGTTAATCTAAACATTTTTTAGGTTAAAAAAAAAACCTAGGATAATTATGTTACATCTAATCACATCATAGTCAAATTTAGTCACTTCATAATCACATAAACTTAAAGTGGTTATAAACTTGATAAAATATCTTGTAATGAAGCCATCAAGGTTGATTTGGCAAAAACCTACAACTAGGAGCTTAGGTAAGTTTACCTAAGTTAACTTATTAGTAATGTAATCTATAAAAAAAAATTGTTATTTGCAACTATAATAGGTGCAAATAATAGTCATTTACAATTGTAATATGTTGTTTACAACTATCATAGTCACAAACAACTAGTTGCAAATGACTTTTTTTTTTTTCTGTTTTTATTATAATTAATTTAAATATATTTATTTAAAGTATATTTAAACATATTAAATGTTCAGTTAAGTAGCTTACAAAGTAACCTATATTACAAAGTAGGTTTTTACTAAATAGCCTACATACATAGGTTAACTTAATAGGTATGTTAACCTAAGCTAATGTGTTGAGTAGTAAAAAAAATCAAAGAATTATGTGTCACAATTTTCAAATCAACTATTAATATTGTAATCATAATTAAATTAATAGTAGATTGTTTAAAATAATGTAATTACTAAAATTAATTAATTTCTTTTACTAGAAGAATATAAATTATATAATATAAAAATTTATGTTATAACAATAATTATTTAACATAACTTATGATTAATAAAATAATCATTTATAATTATTTATAAAAGTGAATTATTACGGATAACACTATTAGAAAAAACCCTTAAAACTCAATTAGTAAATTTCTGAATTAATATATAAATTATAGATTCCAAAATAGTAATTCAGAATTCAAATATCAATTTTTAGATCAAATCATGTTGAAATAAAAAAAATTCAGAATTGAAATGTCAATTTTCAAATTCAAATCACAATATTCAAAATTGAAATGTCCTTATTAAGACTCAATTAATAATTTTCTGAATTGAAATGCTAATTTAGAGAATTCAAAATAATAATTTGAAATTCAATTTTCAACTTTCAAATCAAATAATTTCTTTGAATTAAAATTTAAAAATTCAGATTTTAAATATCAATTTTCATATTCAAAGAAAAGTATTCAAAATCAAAATGTAGATTTTTAGGCTAAGTCATATAGTTTTGAATTCAAATATCAATTTATAATTCAAATATCAATTTTTAGATCAAATAATTTTTTTGAATTTAAATAAAAATTTTCAGAATGGAAATGTCAATTTTTAGATTCAAATAACAATATTTAAAATTGAAATGTCCATTTTAAGACTCAATTAATAATGTTCAGAATTAAAGTATTAATTTTGAAACTCCAAAATAATAATTCAGAATTGAAATTACATGGTTCAAATAAAAATGACTATTTAAAATTTAAATGAAAAAATTTCAGAGTTGAAATATAAAATTTCCTGTTCAAATAAAAATGTTCAAAATTAAAATGTGCAATTTTATAATCAATTAATAATTTCTGAATCTAAATACTAATTTTTGGATTCAAAAATAATAATTTAGAATTCAAATATCAATTTTTAGATCAATTTTTTTCTTAAAAGCTTAAAATTTAAAATTCAAATGTCATTTTCAAAATTGAAATATTAATTTTCAAAATTGAATAACAAATTTCAAAGATCAAATATTAATTTTGAGGTTCATTATATGAAAAATATACATACATATGCATATTTAATGTACACACAAATATATCATAAATATATAGTTTTAATTAATACATAAAAATACACCCTTATGTCACCGTAAAATACTTTTAAGATGTGATTAATTTGGTGACTATTGCAACTAATGGGATTATCAACTTATTAATGGATGAAAATAGACCTAAAATCCATCCAACCACTAAGATGAAAATTTCAATAGTTGCATCATAGGTGTGAGAATGACCAAAATAGTTGAAATGTGGGCTTATAGTTGCAAGAAATTCTAAATTTAGTCACAAACAACTACAAGTCACATGCAGTCGCAAATGGAGTGGTTACATTTTGGTTTATTTTATTAGTGGCTTGTGCTAGCATGCTATTTGTAGTGACCCCAATTTCAAGAAACATCCCGAATTTGCCATCCATTCAAACTATGCAACTATACTTAGATGACTAGGTCTTCTTTGCATATATTGATCTCCACTTTCATGTTGTAAATACTATTGAGTCAAAGGTGTTTTTCAAGGTTGCAGCCAAAAGCACAGACATATCACTCAAACATCATGGTGGGGTTTTAAGTTGTGTTTGATCAACCTCTTGCATGAATGATACCAAACATATGGTATTACATGTTGCTAATGCAAATTGTAGATCAATTTATATCAAACAATTTCAATTATTATAGGCAAAGTTTTACATTTATTATATGAACAACAAGATTCTCTTCATTTTATTTTTACCTTCCCTCAAATAAATTTTTTTTAACAAAATGTTGAATTTACGAACCTTGTAGGCATTAACCATGCTTGTTGCGCAAGCTCATAAAATGTGTTGGCAACTATTACACAACCAAATTTCCAATTGGTTAGTGCCTTGCCATCATCCTCATCTTCATCAAGTCTATACCATCCCATGTCTAAGCCAGCAAGGCCACTGCCACAAACCCAAGTTTAACCATCTATTTAACACATGGTGCATTGTTTAGGGCAAATAAGGACATGGTTGGCAAAACATAGGAGTCTTCCCAAAATTGCTTTGGTAAATATGGAAATTGCTTTAATACTTGGGGTTGGGGTTCAAGATGAGAAGGGATGCGCTTGCATACCTCCCCTTGGACTAGGGTAACAACATTTAATATATGTGGAACAACATGGTCATCCCCTACCTCTGTAATTGTAGCCAAGAGCTACAAAGATATTGTTGCCTTTCTTTCTTCTTGTTTGTGTGTTTTTGTTATTATAGGTTGTAGCAAGGGCAACAATTGCATGGGCTTACAATCCTCCTACAACTCTAACCAAGTTGCTATTTTATAGAACTTTTACTAACATTTACAATACATTTGATGACAAGGGAGTGTTAGGTGACACTTTAATCATGCATTTACATGGAAGCTCAAACTATCTATATTCAAAGCATTCATTAGGGTTTTAATATATGTTATTCAATCCCTATATGTTTCCTATGGAAACCTTCCTCAAATCCTAAATCAATGGATCAAAACACTTGTTTCACATTTAAGTCAAATTAGAATGCAACAATCAATAATCATAAAACCATTTCCAACACTTTGATCAAAAGGATAGGTTAAGCAAGCTAATAGACTAGAAGCTTAAGACACATTGAACAATGTTCATGTTGTTTAAAACTTAGGTATGTTCAACATTAGGTTTCAAAATAAAACACAAACACATAAGGTGATGGACCCTAGGGAAATACCTAAGCATGCCAAGTGTTTGGTTTATTGTCATTGCTCACATATAAATCACTAGTAAAAAACCCCCCCTTTTCCAACTACATGTTTCAACTTAGGCTTGACTACATTATAGTTGAAAATGAACTTTTCGACTACAATTTATCTTTTCCAACTACAAGAGTTGGTAAGTACAAGTTGAACCCAAAATTGTGGTAGAAAGTGATTGCCACATGTCAACACCACAAAAATAGCCACTTTTAACGATTCGAGTTGGAAAATATTTCACCATTAGAATCAAAGTTGTTTTCAACTATAACTCCCATTGGATGAATTTCATCCATTAACAAACCATGACATCATCAAAAAACGAATTGAAATTTCAACTACATTCTAACTAGGTCATCAAATTATAATTTTAACTTTGTTACAACTAGACCAATCAAAAAGTCTAACCAATAGTTTGTTTCCACGTGACCCTACTCAGAATTATGTCTAAGCAAAGAATCTAATCAATAGTTTGTTGATAAGTGTCCCTACATAAAGTTATGTGTATGCTTAGGTAGGTATGTAGGTCCACATAGAAATAAATAGGTAGGTAAGAAGTTATGTTAATCACCTACTAAACCTACATATTTATATATACCTCCTTAACCTAAACCTAGGTAGGTAGGTAGGTCTAGGTTAATAAATAAACCATAATACTAATTACGCTTAGGGTAAATAAATAGGCTTAGGATAATCCTTTTCTTCACCAGATGGCCTTTAAGGTCAAACCATTCTTATTAGTTTGTCCTAGATGTTAATTTCAACTTTTGAAAATACTTCATGCACCAATTTCATTATGTAGTTTATAAACTTGAAATTTATGACAAACAATATGGGATAAAAATTATAGTTAATATTTTTTCTCGAATGGTTTGAAGAAAAAACTTTAAACCCTTTCTAGTTTGAAACTCCATATCTTTTTCATTTTAAGTATGTTATGAGAGATCTAAAAAACATTTGAAGAAAAAACTTAAATGTTTAATGTAACACTTAAGGTACACTTAAAACTAAACCATGAGGCACCTAAACCATGCCTAAACCTATGGTGCATGCCATGTGTGCATGTACCTAGTATTTCAAGAAATATTTATTTAATATTTAATTAATTTATAAAATTCACAATTTGAATTAATCATTATTTTTAATATATGTTTAATTATTTGGCAATCATTTATCAAATAGAATAATTTTCTATCTATTACATTATTTAAATAAAACTACTTTTTTTACCTCCAAAAATAAACCTTTTAAAATTTTAGTGATCAACTAGTTAAATAATAATAATAAGTTTTATATATATATATATATATATATATATATATATATATAACGAATTTTATTAATTTATTAAGTAAATATTCAATATTTTTAAATTAATCATTAATAGTAACTAGATAATTTAAGTTTTAATTTTTAAAATTATATTATTCATTGGCTGATTAAATATTTATTAATTATTAATCACTAGTCATAAACCATAACTCTTGATTAAGTAGTTAGATCAGATTATTGAAATTTTTTAGAATTATTAAATAAAGAATAATCAGATATTAATTATCTAAATAATGATTTAGAAAATTCGTTTTTATCTTACTAATGATTTAGAATAATTATTATTTCATAGTAACTAAGTATTAAATATTAATTTATAAACTTATTGACTTGTTAATATAAATGAAATAATTTCAAATGAATTAACGCTTATTACATAATTCTTAATTAATATTTATAATTAATGAATAATGAATAATTATTCTATCAATTTATGATTAATTTATGCATTCTTTGTAATGTTGATTTGTCATTGTATAATATAGTTGAGAAATAATCGAGCCATAGTTGCAACAAATAATCATGTTTTTACACTTGAGGATACAACCAAAACACACTAAAAAACATCCATGAATTCACATGAACAATTCTTGTATGCAATAACAAATTTATTATTATTATTATTATTATTTTCTTCTTTTTCTGCTCAACAATATGTTGAAAATATGTTTAAAACTTAATGCTCTTTCCATCAAGAGAAATGATGGGTTTGCATAAATTACGCTTCAAACTAAATTCCTTGAACACATTATCTACACGTTGGATCTTTTGGATTCAAGCTAATAATTCATCAATAGAAGTTAGGAAGACGCAATAGAAATCATCATCTTATCTATTGTTGATCACATTGCATTGTCTTATACATTGTTCATTATGTCATGTTACTCTTCAAGAAGGAAACAAAGTTTGATCCTCAAATGGCTACATTTTAGAAGCTTAGTAAACATGTATTTTTCATCTTTTTCACTAGTGCCTTTAATAGTAAGCTCTTTTTTTAAAAATTGTCAAAGCCTTTCCTCTTTTGTCTTTTTTTATTCTCCTTGACTGACAACATCCGTCACTACCAATTATTTCCCTTGATGTCATAGTTGAAATTATTCAAACCACTTCTCTTGCCGAATTTTAATCAAAATCGTCTTTGGAATTGTCCAAGGATGACCATACGAAAAATTATAATTTAAAAAAATTTATAAAAAGAAGCCTACGAAAGATTACAAAAAACCACCCATATACCAACTCCTCAAAATTTCATCACTAGAATTATTTTGCCTCAAGATTCTTATGACAAAGACCTTAGCTACATTAGTTGCTATAAAATGTTCAAATGTGACAAGAACCAAATGCCTTATTGCAATGTACAAAATTTCAAAAAATGAAAAATTTGGGAGTTTTGGGTCATTGATAGAACATGGCTCACATTGGATAAATTTTATTAATCTTACTTTTATAAGAGAAAACAATAGATACTTTAGATGTTTATATAAGCTTTGGAGCAAATTTATTTCATTTGACGTGAGAAAAAAAAGGAAATTTAAAACATGTCATAGGTTTTGTGAAGAAAAAGGTGAATTTGGGGGTCCTAAAAATGAGTCCTTATGATTCAAATGGGGTGCTCCAACAATGCTTGGACAAGAACTAAAATAAAATGACATGATCATGTAAACTCAAGATTGCAAAAATACTATTAAATAATTTTAAACTCCAAACACAATCACAAATAACAAGGTTGATTCCCATTTAATGCCACACTATTGATTTGACATTTGATTTCAAGCATATTGACATAAACAAAAGCGATAATACTAAGTGATGACATTGTTTTAATCATATATAAAATATTTGCATGTGGAATCAAAAAATGTGAAATATGAATGTCAAAATTGAAATTAAAAATGGTTTCAATTTAAATGATGTGTTTAAAAGTAAAATACATTGAAACTTTTTGCATAAAAAAATTTTTGATTCAAAAATTTAATTTACAAAAAATCACATCATTTATTCATTGAAAGTTCATTTTACATTCAAAAATCGAAGCTTTCACATGGAGTTTTTGACTAATCTACAAATATCTATGAGGTGATAGATTACCAATATTTTAACCATAAACATAGGGGAATGCACTTTGGATAACATAATTTATTAAATGTCACATTGTGATTGTCGCAACCTCACTTTGAAGGAGTTGTGAGGTTGCCACTCACACTCCCGAAAATGGGACTTAGGAGTCCTCCGGGACTCCCGAAAATGTAGAGCGTAATTTCAGGGGTCAAAACACCTCGCATTGGGGCGTTCTTAGTACCATTGGAAAGGTCTTGAAGTGTAAATGTCCAAAATGGCCTCGCATGAGCCATTTGGACATATGCAGCACAAGTTATGGTTGAAAGAAGGGTCGAGAATCAAACTGGCAGTTTGACTCCCGACCACTAAAAGTTCGAAATTGACCCGATTCTGGTGCGTGCAGGTGAAGTGTGACACACCTTTGAAAAGCTTTCGACGAGAGCTACAACTTTGGTTTAAACCTCATCCCAATCCGAGTTTGGGGTGAGGAGTTATGAACGTCCAAAGTCTCGTGAGTCTAAATCGGGACAGTTTCGGGACTCCACTTTGGGAGTCCCGGGAAAAAGAGCCATTTGGATGCAAGTGCGACGGAGAGCTGTAGAGAATACTATATGAGGGAAGGTGGTGGCTTCCCCTAAGTCCGGGCCGTGGTGAGTCAAGTGAGTCCAAGGTAGCCCGTGGTTTGTCCTAACACCAAAAGGGTGCAAAATGAGTTCTAACCAACTTGTTGGTTGGATTTGGATGTATGACCGTGTAATTATGTAAACTTGTCCCTCTTCCTAGTCTATCCTGGAGCTTTTAGCACGCCCCTCTCACCCGCTTTAGTGCTGGAAGCTGGGAGCGTGCCCCGAGTTCCGAAATTCCGCAATTTGAGTGACTTAGTCCCAACTTGAGGCTAACTTGGGACTTGGGAGCACGTTAATGATTACCAAAGATTTTAGCTAGTGGAAAAAATTTGAACTTTCAAAATGCCATTTTTGAACCACCTAGCCAGGGTTTTACCTAACAAGGTTAAAAACATATTGCAAAATTTAAGAAAAAATGATAGACTCATAAACAACATATGAAATAAAAAGATCCTTAACATGCAACAAACAATCATGTGAAAGTACATGACAAAATGACCACCAATAGTTGAAACAACAAACATAGCCCAATCTTAATTGAAACAAACAATGACTTAAAAACACATGGTAAAATGACCACCAACAACAAACAACAAACATAAACCAATCCTAATTGCAACAATCAATGACTTGAAAATAATGATAAACTGACCACCAATGACAAACAACAAACATAACCCAATCTTATTGCAACAATCAATGACTTGAAAATAATGATAAAATGACCACCAACAACAAACATAACCTAGTCCTAATTACAACAATGAATGACTTGAAAATAATGATAAAATAACCACCAACAATAACACAAAAAACGTAGGCTAACCCTAGTTAAATATCACATTCAAGATCCTTTTGTTTTCATCATTGGAATAATGTAAATTCTACAATAACTACACCCAACTTTACATTCATAGCTCCTTTGGTAACTCTTAAATCTCATCTTAATCATCTTCAAATAACTCTTTTGGTAACTTTTTAATATCATCATAATCATCTTCAAATAGTTCCTTCTCCATAATCAATTTCTTGTGTTCTTCAAGCAAAGCTTCATATGATGATAAAAAATCTTGCATGTTTTGAATTTCACCTCCAATGCATTCAAAATAAACATCATAATTTTGGAGAATCAAAATGAAGTAATCCAAGTTTTCAATCCCCAACCTAAAGCATTGAAGATTAATGATGATTCAATCAACATTATAAAGGTGTTTAGTTTTGTTTTGTGAGATCACAATCCCATGCACTTTATGAGCCAAAATAACCACCTGCAAACCAAACCAATTTATTTTTTTAGTTTTGACGATCACACACATAATCAACAAAACGATTATAATTAATTATTTATGGTAGATTTGATTGCATCATCATTTCATACAACTTGCCCAAAAAAATCATTGTTTTCGACTACTATTACTTCAATTGGTGCACTTCAATTAGTGCCCCTTGTAAAGTTTAGATAAAAATAAACTTGTAATAGTTTAGGGGATACACAACTATTGTATCATATTTTACAACTTCACTAGTAGTAGAATTGTTCACATAATCTTGAATAATGTTCATGTTTTTGAAACAAGGGTCAAACATAATTGACAACATGTTACATATGCTTGAATCTAGATGATATTTTTTGAAAATGTCAATAATAGCCCCCGAGTACATTAAGAATTTGTGCCATCATCTTCAACTTAAATTCATGTAACTTTGAATCAAAATCACCATGCATGTAAGACTAATGCAAAGCTTGAAATTGTTTCCTTGCTTCAACTTTCAAAGTAACATGCACAAAATGAAAGTGGAAATTAGTGTATCTAACAACAACCAAAAGCCTTGAATTTGGTTCAAAACCACATTGTTTAACCATTGGTAGCAAGGGATCACAAATGATTTGAGTAACAACCCAAGTTTGGTCAATTGACACTTTTGATGTCAAATGCAAAGCTTGTTGTCATTCATAGCAATTATAAATTACATCTTGATATTCCAAAATCTCTTGGAACAAGAAGACATGTGATGTAAACCTTGTTTTCATTGGAGTTATTAGCATTTTAGGTAGTGGCTTGGTAATAATGCACAAATCCTTCCATTCTTATGACCACTTTCAAAATCCTTTAGTCCATGATATATATAGTCTTTTGTAATGATGTTTACACACCCTTCAAGTTGACCTTTGTAAATCCATAACACATTGTAACATCATCAATAGCATGTTGTGTTGTTTTTGACATGGCATGGCCAAGACGAGCAAACTAATGGGCACGACAATTGAAGTGAAAAACATGATACCACAAATGTTAATACAATAGTTAAAATAACTAGGTTAGACCCCTTGTTTTTCATATATGTAATAACCTTAACAAATAAAACAAGTCATTAGTACAAAAGCATGGTATAGTTCATTAGTTGCAATTACTATGGGGTCTTAAAAAATGAAATAAGTCCATTCCACATTAATCATAGCCCCTAAGTAGGCCCTAAATAGCCTATGTAACGTTCATATAGGCTTATTTTCACCTTAGGTAGGCATGGTAGCATAAGTAACTCCTAGATAGGTCTCGAGGTAGCTTACATAACCCGTTATGGTAGTTTACAATAACACTTAAATAAGTTACATCACCCATATGGTAGGCTACAAAACCCTTACATAGCTAACATAACACTTAATGTAACCCCTATATAGCTTGCATAGCTCCTAGGGTAGCCCATTGTAGCCCATAAGTAGTTTACATAGCCTTTGAAATAGCCTACATAACCTCTAGGGTAGCCTATAATAACTTATAAATAAACCTACATAGCCCTTAAGGTAGTAGGTACGATGGCATTTAAGTAAGCCTACATAACCCCTAGGGTAACCTATAATAACAACTATGTAAGTTTATGTTGTCCTTGGGTGACTTGTAGGTGGCCCCTAGGTAGGTTTATGTTGTCTATAGCTAGCACTTCTAGGTAGATCCTTAGATAGGCCTAGATAGTTGATAGGTGACTCTTTGTAAACCTTGGAACAACTCCTTAGGTAGGCCCCTAGATCAACCTAGGTAGACTTATGTTGATCATAGGCATGGCTAGGTAGGCCTTAGGCTAATGTCGCTTACCTGGTGATTTCTTGGGGGTGAAATTTCGTCATTTTTTGACAAAGAAATGGAAAAATTTTGGATTTTTTTTTTCTAGTGTAAAATTGAATAATTTTTCATTTTTTTAAATCGCCAAATTTTATAAATAAGTAAATAATCAAACACACTAACTTGAACCTATTTGCAAATGGGGCAACACCTCCGGTTTAGGCTGTAATTAAAATTTGAAAAATAGCTGATTACTTGGTTAGGTTTAAATGATGGTTCTAACCAAATTTGAAACCTCCATTCCCACCTAAACCTAGGCTTGAACCTGGCCTATAACCTGGCTAAATCCTAAAGCCTGCCAGCACTGGTTCTAACCTGGCAGACCAGGTACCTGCCCAAGAGTGATTTCTGCTCACTTTTTTTCAATAAGGTGGCTACTAAACACGACTTCTTTGTTCAGCTTTATATCCACCTTATTGAAAAAGGTGAGCAGAAGAAGTCCTGCTTAATACCCATCTTATTGAAAACGGCCAGCATAAGAAGTCACGATTAATAGTCACCGTATTGAAAAAGGTGAACAGAGAAGTCATGCTTAATACATACACCTTATTCAAAAAGGTGAGCGGAAGGTGTCACGCTTAATTGTCACCTTATTGAGAAAGGTGAGCAGAAGAATTCATGATCAGTAGCCACATTATTGAAAACGGTGAACAGTACAAATCGTGCTTAGTAGCCACCTTATTGAAAAAGGTGAGTAGAAAACCCTAAATTCCCCGTTTTGTCAATTAGGGTTTGAAGCTTCAAACCCTAATTTTCATCTGTTTTGTTGCTCCTGTCAGATCGGCTGTTTCTGGCTTTCTGTTTGTTGCCAAGCTCCGCAAGGGATCGAAGTAGCAACAGAATTTCTGTGCTTCTCGGATCTGCGGAAGTTCTTATCCCGGGACTTAAGGTAGCAGTTCGAGTTCCAGTGATTGTGGTAATAAGAAAAGGCGTTTTGTTGCTTGGGGCGGGCGAGCGAGCAGCTAAAGAGATGCCGCGCATGAAACCAGCTGCTTTGTTGCTGCATAGCAAGAGGAAGAAAGGACCTGCGCGGCGGAGTGTGACCAACATAGTGATATGCGCCACTCTTGTGATACTTTTTCTGCTCTCAACTGTGGTCATCCAGAAACGCAAAGCGATGCTGTTAGTCGCATTTCTTCCCCACCTGCATCCTAGAAAACCTAATCCACTCCTGTTGTTTGTAGTATGTTCTCTTTCATGAGCACATCTCTTGAGTATTCGCTATAAAAAATTTGCGTGGCGGACGCAACTTAAATCGAAGAAGTTCATGGTATCAGATTCTAAACCCTTTCCTCAAGGAGAAGAAGGATTCTCTCGATGATCGAAGATTAGGGTTAGTGATCTGCTTGCAAAAAATACCTTGAGCGAGAACAAGGGAGGGTGCCAGAGGTTGTGGATAATCTTATGGAATTGTGTTTTTATGTACTCGATTTTCCTGCAGAGCAATAGGTGCTGTGGATGGAGGAAAGGAGCATGAGATCACTCGGACACAGGTGTGTCCTTTCTTGCTGAATATGGTAAAACTCAGGGGTTTTGAGTCTGTTTCGAAAGCAGAAGCAAAAGGAAACATCTGTGCTGGAACTTGTCTCCAACTTGGGAACCTGTGAAACTTGTGCCAAGATTTAGAATTAGGTCATATTGTTTTCCCACATGTAACATCTTTTGTGCAGATGCAGGGTTTGGTGACTGTAGACTGATATATATAGGCAATCTATTTGATCTAATTGCAAAAGATTCAAACATCAGGTGAATACAGTGCTGGATGGGAAACAGAGATTGTGATGTTCTGTAGTTGAAAGTGGAGAATACTTTGTTTTCTTTGTGCAGGGAGCAGATGACAATGAAAGCGAAGAATTGAGAACAGATTCAGATCCAGTTAATCAATCACGCTATGCTGTAAGTTTTCGGTAGTGTGTATGAAGTGTGTACCTCTGTAAGGTGGTTGAATTGATTTAGGGATTCATTTCATACATTTGCTATATGCTTTTGTTGGTTAGGGATTTTGGAAATTCCTGATGTTTCAAGTACCTGTAAAGTCCAAAACTGTGCAGAATTTGCAAGACAGAATACGTGATGGTACTCTCACATTCTGTTTGAGTCATATTTTGTGCAGATATTGAACACAACAATGGGTGTCATATCCATTGAGCTCTTTGTAAAAGAGGCGCCAAAAACTGTGGAGAACTTTGTCACACACAGGTACTCTTCACAGGTTCAGTTTATGAGTTTGTTTTATTCCATGATACTGCAGGCAATTAAGGAGGCCCCCCATTGAAACACTCTATAATATCAAGGCCTGATATTGGTGGCATTCTGTTTTATACAGGCCACTAATCACTTTTTTCAGTGATAAGGACTATGGTGACCATAGAGTGTCTGGTTTTTAGCAGACCCATATGTTGCTCCTAGTTGGAATGCATATTTCACATGGTGGGATGGGGAAGCTGACCTCCACTGACCTCTACTATTGAGACTTTGTATTGCTGTCTTTGTTGCAGTAAGAATGGGTACTACAATGGCGTGTTGTTCCATCGGGTGATCAAGGGATTCATGATCCAGGGTGGGGATCCTAAGGGTGATGGAACTGGGGGCGAGTCAATCTGGGGTGGCAGCTTCGAGGATGAATTCCAATCTGGGTATGTTTATTGTCTGTTTTTCAATGCACAGTTTAGGTTTGGAGTTGAATAATTCAAATGCCAGAATGTCTGAAATGAGTAGTGGGGTTCCTTTAGAATGACTGCCATGTGCACTGCCCTGAAGTTAAATTTGGGCCACCTGGACACAGGATAAATCAGGATCCTATTTGAATGATGTTTTCTCTGTAGGTTGAAGCATGAACCATTTACACTGTCTATGGCCAACTCAGGGCCCAACACAAATGGCTCACAGTTTTTCATCACCACTGTTGCAACCCCACATTTAGATAAGCGTCACACTGTCTTTGGACGTGTGGTTCATGGTAAAGAGGTTGTTCAGGTAAGTGACTACATATTCTTCCTTGTTATTCTAAATTTGTCACAGTTTGAAAGTACAACACTTGCATCAACTCAAATATTGCATGGTTGTTAGTCTTTTTGTTGCATTGGGCACATTTTTGTTTGTTCCTCTCATTTGATCTAATGACACTAGAATGCTGAAATTCTTTACCCACCTCTGCACCTCAGATATGCATCTTTTGAGTATTATGCAGCTGATCAAACAACATCATATAGAAGGTAGAATAAACCTGCAGCACTGGTTTACAACTTGTTTTACCTTTGACAGGAGATGAGTTTTCTAGAATTAAGAGTTCTATTCTCTTTTGAGTTTACTGCAGGATATTGAGAAGGTGGAGGTGCAGACTTCAGATAACAAGCCTGTTGTTCCTGTCACGATTCATGACATTTCTGTGGTCGATGAGCTTTGATCAGGCATCATATGGATCATTGATTACCATCGCTTGTTGCAGCATTTACTGCAATGTACCTTCATGTTTAGATTCTATATTGGAAAGGCAACCCTGGTGAGAAGGGGGTTTCTCCAGTTGTATTTTTTCTTTTTGCCACATATTGGCAAGGGGTCAGATTACTCAATCCCTAGCTTATGATCTCTGTGTACTGTGCACTCCTCTTTTGAGCAGTGGAGTAACTTTGCATGGGTCTTTGTGCCCCAAGGCAAACAGTTAAAAGTCCTGTTACACCCATACGCCCTTTCTGATGGCTTTCATGCACCTGATTGCATGGATGGGATTGAAAGCAGGTGTTGAATGGGATCTTTTCTTGGGAATCCTACCTAGATTGCAAGCTGTTGTTGGATGCTTTAGGGAGACTGTAGGTAGGTAGTTGCAAGATAGTTTGATGTAAGCTATTTTTGGCTTGTAAGCAATAAAAGAGGTGATATATATTGCAGGTCTACAGGTTTCCAAAGTTTTCAGGAACTTCAAATTGAGAGAGAGAGAGAGAGAGAGAGTTGCCTCTCTCTGCAGGAATCAGTGTATGATTTTATGTGTGAACAAAGTTTGTACTGTACCAGCCATGCTCATTCAGATGATGTTGGAGACTATATGCTCTCTACATCAGTATTTGAGTGAAGAGCATGGATTATGGAGTACTGGCTGTGGGTGATTTAGAGTACGAGATCATGCACATATTTCTGTCTCCGTAGTCTGTAGTATGAACTACAGAATCTTCCTGAATTGTGATCCAGGTCTGACAGATATTCATACAAATTGAGTGTGGATATTTGTAAGATCCATTGGACCAATTGCCCCGGAAGCTCCTTCATTTCCTGTTGGAGAATATGGTCAGATACAAGAACATTTGCAGCTGCAGAGAAAAACACCACCCAAAACTGTGAGAATTCCTGAGGCTGTGGGCCCAATCAATCAAACACCCAGTAAAGCACTCAGAGAGATTTCCTCATGTATTTGAAGGGCACCTTATGTTTGTGAATGATGTGAAGGCACCTTATGCCTACAAGAGGCTTCTTATACCTACTAAAATGTAGTAGCGGTAAACTGCCTCCTAATCTAACTATGTTCAGGCTCAGCATAATATTCTTCACCTTGTTGTGCTAATGGTCAAGGCCCTTGTATGGGGAATATTCCTGTAATGTGGGGCTGGACTCAGCTACTGCCTCAACCTTGGCCCCTAATTCTAGGAATACTCCCACCCTAAGGCCATATCCTACGATTAATGCACCGTAAACAATGATGGGTAGCTATTTTGCAGGTTTTTCAGGTGTCCTAAATGGCAGAATTGGCAGTGGTGCGTGGTTCAGTCATTGTGGGTTCATTTCCTGCCTGCCTCTACTACTGTGATCCTATATGCCATTAAGGCACATCTTTGCCACCTAGTTTTGTCCTTTGGCCGTGCCCTAGTAACTCACTAGGAGGCAGAATGCACCCTAAAGGGCAGCCATGTTCTCTAGTACAATGAATGGAATCTGAACCCGGTTTCAACCCAATTTGGTCAGGGTCCGCTTATCATCCTGTCAAAATTGGCTGCAGCCGTCACACAGCTATTTCCTACCGCCCCTCTTGAAGCTTTGGACCCATTACTGTGTCCAAGAGGGCAGGCATAGTGAGAGCCTGAGAGAGACTGAGAAAGAGAGGCTTCCAAACTAAGTCAGTCAACTAAGCTCTTGAAATCATGGAGTTCTACTGAAACTAGATGGATCATGGGTGTTTTTTTTGTTGTTTTAAAAAGTGTTAGAAAAATTCTTGGGGCCTGAATGGAGCACACCCATGATGGAAAATGTGGATGTAGGTGGGGTTCATTGTGAGTACATACTACCTTATTTTTCACATGCACATAAACACAGAAAGAAAGAGCCAGATGGGTCCTTTGGAATGATAAACTTTCATCTCGTTTCCAACAGTGCACACCAATCTTCCATCTTGTTTCCTATAGTGCGCCTAAAACTGCGAGGATCAGATGACCTGGATTCTTTTGTTGAATCTGGATATAGAACTGTATGAGCTCCAGATTTTGAGATCAAACTCACAAGCTCTAGTGTTTTTGGATGATTTCGACCCTAAACACCTAGGGGTACCGAATTTATCAAAAAGCCACAAATCTGATACACAAATCTGATACATAACTGTGTTTCTATTCATCATGCCATTATCGTGTGACCCTTTTGAAGTCTACCCAACTTCAGCAAAGTGAGGATTATACAATTGCACTAGCCTTTTTGTAGGCCATAAAACTAGAATTTAAAAGCTAGCTTTTGATCCCCTGGCCATTCAAAGACCCTCCTTTCCCCCAAATTATGCACAGTGGGAGGGCCTGCTGTTGAGAGCCTCCCCAAATGTGGGTTGTAGCTCATTAGCATGCCTTCCCTCAACATAAAGTACAAAATCTTTCTTAGGAGGACATGACCATGCCTTCTCCCTTCTTTCTACAGGAGGATAGGCCTTTTGCCACTCAAATTTTGAGTTTTCTCATCACCTTGCCACCCTCTAGACCTCAAAAATAACTCTATGTAAGCTGAACAACTAATGTACAAAGCTTCTTCTCCTTAAGCATTTGTGGGAACACTTGGGTAGACAATTGCTTGAAGCACAAGGAGGAGGTCAAAGGAGGAGCCCCTTCCAAAAGCTATGGCAAGAAGCATGTGTAGTATGGGAGATGAGATCAAGAATGAGCACAAGACAGTCATAATGACCTCAATACTTCAAGGCATGCAAGCTTTCAATGGTGGTAGTTCTCAAACTGTTCTTTCTCTTTCAAACTTGTTGGAAAAATAGGTGTTAAACTTAAAAAGTAAGCCAAGGTATCAATTTTGAAACTTGGTAGGAGTGTTTGTGTTTCTTGACTTATAAGAAATTTGCCATACAAAAGCACTTAGCTCATGAAAAAAAAGGAAATTTCATGGTCAAGGATGTGAAGATTGGAGCATTTGAACACTTTTAGGAATTGGTACCCAAGCTAAAAAAAGGTTGACCAATTTGTGGGTTTTTCATGCCCATTTTTTGAGTTGAAGCAAACTACAATGGACATTTATTTAGATAGAGAATATTAATTAATGGGAGGAGGTTTACATGAGGGTAAATCCATGATAAAATAACACACATGCAACACCTTTTGAAACACAAGAGTAAGGAATTGACATTGGAAAGTGAGGTGGTGTGCAAAATTTATGTTTTAATTACACTTTTGAATTTTACAATATGTGTTTACATTTAAAAATCCAAATGATGACCCCAAACCAGTAAAGTGTAGTAATTATTCAATTTGCATTAATATGAAACTTTGCTGAAATTTTTTTGGATCAATTTTGATAATTCATATTCAACTTACTCAAGACATAAATAATGGTTATAAATGTTATATTTATTTATTTTTCACCCTCAAATGAGAATAGAAGTTATCCATGCTTTTATATGTCATTCTTGAGTGTATATTACATCATGATACATATACTACATGAAAAATATTGAATCCTAAGTTGAATTGAAAATTTATGTAAGCGTGTTATTCATGAGTGGTTACACATGTAGTGGGTCATTTTATCATGGACTTACCCATGAAAAAAAAGAGCCAAAAACATTCTAAGTCTAACAATAGTATTTAAGTTTTCTAAAAGGTTGGTGTTGATGGAAATACCTCGCCTTGTAACATAATTAAGCAATGTGTTACACTATGTTACAAGGCTATAATTTTATTATAATAGTCTTACAACTTTATGCATGCGCTACACTATAAGGTTGTAACACCACATGGTATAAAACAATATGTAACAATATAACAATGTTACACTGCATCACACATAATACAAACATTTAATAGACACCAAATAACAATTGACCTATTCTTCTATCTTTCTCAAGCATGCACATCCAACATCACCTTCATTGTTACATCTACACACAAAATAAAAACTAATCAATCAATACTCTCATTCATCCCTCAAACAAACCAACTAAATCTTCACATTACATTATGTTAGAATTTAATAAAATTTGTTAAAAAGATTATTTGCATAATTATAACAATGTATAACATTATGTATGTTGTATGCAACAAAATGTATGGATGATACATATATACAACGTTACATGGTGTAATGTGAACATCAATTTCATAATTACATTGTTTTCAAATGCACAATTGGATTTTGCTTCAAAGTTGAAAATAAAGGTTTAAAGTAAGATTGTGCAATATGTAAACACCAAGTTGGAGTAAGATCATAATTATGAATGTTGTAAAGATATTGCACTTCATAATGGTTTGCAAAACTTTAAAATAAAGGTTGTAAATTAGTTTCCAACCATCAACTTCAAATAATGATTTCAATCACATGTCTAATTACATTTGTTTCAAAGTTGATAACAAAGAGAGAAACTAAGAACGTGCATATACACACCAAGTCTAATTACAATCAATAACAACCTCAAAAAATTTATAACAAAGTTTGTTATGGGATAGGAAAAAGGGCAAAAATAAAGCCATTGAAGAAAGTTGAAGGTTGTTCAGGTAGTGGGAGAGAATGAAGATGTCATGTCGAATGCCAAAGAAACAATTGAACTTTCAACAAGTGGAACATCCCAACTACTCCTCTTCTATTGCAAATATTTATAAGATTCTCAAATTAATTGTGCATAAGTTAACTCTATATAGAGTCTACTAGAGTAGATTCTTAAGGAGGTCATTTCCATTTTTTTGCAAACAATGTGTAGCAAGTAAACTTTATAATTTACTTTAATGTAATTAAATAAGATTCCTAGAATTCATTATCAAAATATACCTAATATATTCCTAAAATATTTTCAATTTTGATGAAATATTTTTTCAATATTCTGTTATTTCATGGCATACCAAAAAATACCCCTTCATTTAAAGTCTTTCAAAAAATATAAAAGAAAACATGATTTCCTTGGGAACAAAGTTAAGTAAGGCCAATTGCAAAATAGATCATTCAAAAGCTTCCAAATTTTAGTAGTTTGACTCATAATGATAAACAAAATAAACCCTTCTAAAGAAATGATGACCCAATGATTATGATATTTATTTAGGAATTTTGTAAAAGAAAGATTTTATTGATTTAAAAGGGCTAAAAAAATCCCCTTCTTGAAAAATACCTCCTTCAAGTTATGATGCTAGCAAGAGGCATCCAATAAATGGTAGTGAATCATTTGGTAATAATTAGTTGTATGTCTTTCATTATACAAATGGTTAATTAATTAACCATCCTACCCTTTATTAAGCTTAAACCATGATTCATGGGTCAGATATGATAATTACCAATGTTGTGTGGTTTTGCATTTTAAAGAAAACCTCTAATCCCAATTTTGACATTGTAAAATTTATTTTGAGGTTCTCTAGTTGGGGGTTTGAACCCAATCATTCCAATTTTTAAACCCTTTGGTTTATCTTTTAACACATTTTTTCAAATTGATCAAAAACCCCCAAGCCCAATTCAAAAACCAGATTTAGTTTCATGCACACAACACACACTTCCCAATGCTAAATATTGTATGGGTACAAGTTTTTACAACAAATTAAGATAGGGGTTCATGTAGGTATGGAGTTCAACATAATTAAAATGAATACTTAACTATAAGGTTCAACATACTAATAAACTTTTCAAAAAAATCAATTTTGTTACTTAAAGATCATGACCTTGTTTTCAAGAATGTTCTTTCATGGTTTTGGTTTTGATTCTAAATCTGCAAAAAACTAATTCCATGGTCCAATTATTGCATGGGTTCCAACAAATGATGTCAACTTAGGTTTAGGTCATGAACCGAAACTTGAACCCCTCAATTTTAGCCTACAAACTATATACCCTCACAACGTTAGTAATTACCCTAATGATTATAGGTCAAATTGTACCAATTCAAATCAATGCATGCAAGATGGATGATCATTGACAAATGTGAACAAAAAATAGATTTTCATTGTATTTGTGCCCCATAGTTAACCATGGTGGTTAGCTATGTACAATCATCCACATGCATCTACCTACTTAATAACCACCAAGTGTGCACACCAAATTTAAGCAAGATTAAAATTGATGGTGTGAAGAAATTTCACCCCGTAACCATTATGGTGTGCAATTTCTTCACACCATTGACTCTAATGTTGCTCAAATTTAGGTGTATATATGCATAATAAAAAAAATTAATGTAATAAAATTTTCAATAATTAATGATTTATTCCAAAATGTGTGTGGTTGAACTAGGAGTGTGTGTTCAACACATCAAATTAAAAGGTAACCAAGTATGAAAATTTGTTAATTTAAATATAAAATTTTGCTTCTTTAAATTACATTGATTAAAAGTAAGCAGAATTTAAGCATGACCCACATTGACTAATATTAAACATAGAAACTATACATTCTATGCTAACATGGGTCTTGGTCCACTGACTACACAATGCACATTCTGCACATTTGACAAGAACTTACAACATTAACAACACCTACTTCACTTGAACATGATACCTCATGAATTCTAACACACTAAAAACAGAAAGCAAATTGAAATGAAACAATTAGTTGAAGGGCGATGGGCATAATAATCTATGAAAGAAGGTAGTTTATTTTGTTTTGTAATTATGAAATCCACCAAACCAGGGCGTTCAAATCATGTTCTTGGTATCTTTGGAAAGCTCTTAGTAAGGAGGGGTGCATTGGCTTGATGTCATGACATTTTGACTTGTGATGTAAATTTTTTTGAATATTGAATGATTTTTCCATTGCAAATTAAATTAAATCATAACTTTTTTATAAAAAAAATTGGGATGTACTTTTGGCGTTGTTGGAAATATCAAGTAAGGAATAGGATTTAATGAAATACATTTTGTGTGATTTGGAAATGTGATGAAGGAGAAATTGAATTTTAAGTGATTTTTGTCACTAAAAATTCAAATAAATCACAAAAAACCATGTTTTGGAAGGAAAAATCAATTAAAAACGTGGTCACACTTGAAGGTCTATTATTCAATTCAATTATGAAGAACTGGCATGTGGGAGATATCAAATTTTATATGGTTTTTGTCGCTACAAATTCAAATAAGTTTTTTGAAAACCAGGTTTTAAAAGGAAAAATCAACTGAGAATGTGGTCACACTTGCAAGTCATATTGAACTTTTCAAATTTTGAATATAATGTCTAGGGTATAAGGTTTAATTTAACCCTAAATCCTAAACCCTACAAAACAATTTTCATATGTTGAATTTCCCTTACTTTGAAATGGGTTCACACTTGGGCCAATGACATAAGCCACATTAGTCACCTTGAATTAAGAATAAAAATTCATTTAGTACATTCAATTTCTTTCATGGCTTTGAACTTTCAATTCTAATTATGCAAGCAATCAAATATTATATTTGCTTTGACTTCAACAACTTGATCCATTATCCTTACAATTAATAAAAGACTAAATAATACTTGGGAAAATTCCTTTGTGATTCCTACTATTTCAAGCTCAATTTTTAGGAGAATGAAGCTAACCTTGGTTAATATTGTTGGCATGTTTTCATTTGCCTCTAGGCAATATGCACTTTTTGCAAACAATCTAATATTTCCACCAATTGATATGATCCACTTTCTCTTGGAAAAGGTGCTACCATGAAGACATGGCATATAATGTCAAATACAAATATTGTCATGAATTGTGTAGCAAGATGTAAGCTTACTCCATAAAAAAAGTTGTTATAACATTTGACAAATGATTATTTATTAAATCACTTCAAGCCATGTAACATAGTTTCTTGTTATCAAGTCCTAAGTTTGTTGACCACTTAATAAACTATGCATCAACAAGGTGCAATAATTCTATTAGCTTTGATAGACATCCACCACAAGTTGATTTAACTTTTACTTTATTAGAAGTGATCGAAAAGTTTGTAGGGTTAGGTTTAATCTACCTAATATTGGTGATCATATAACATTTATTCAACCCTTCTTGCACTCTCTTGATTTACAATATGATGTAAAACTACATGCATAGACATGTTTAGCATGACAAACATTGCATTTGGTAGACATCTAGACTTATCAACGAAGTGATTATATTTATATGCCACTTTCAACAAATGAACTTACAATATGGACAGACAACTAGAATGGGAAGATCCCCTTGTCTTCCAAACCCCAATAGAGGCCTTGATTTTGGACACAACACACAATCTATAGCAATAGACATGTGAGTTTTGTACAGAGTCTAATTATTAAATTATAAAATATCATAACATAAGTATACACATCTCATCAAATTTCTAAAGTTCATTTTGGCATGAAAATGAAACATTTTTTATTTTTTTTCATGAACATTGATTTTAAACACATATGTACAATAATGGCCATAAAGCAATTGTACCAAATCTGGATGTTTTGGACATGGTGTTTAGTTGCCACTAGATGATGTCACTTGCCACATATTCATTTTTAGGCAAGGGTTCATCTTATACCTAGATTTTAAGGTCTAGTCTAGGCCATGTGAATTTTGTTATTGAACAAATTGTTTGAACTTTCCCCACATCCCACTCATTGGAATTCTCATTCACTTCATATTGTTCATGGTTGAGACCTTCACTTGTCGTTATCAATTGATGCATTATTGCTTTGTGTTGCTTTTTTAAAAATTTGGATGCAAAACAATATCATTGCATTCCACATGTTCAATTTTTTCTCCCAAGCTATTGACCACAAACACTAAATGTTATAGGCATTATCAACCACAAAGACTAAGTTCTTTCAATCTCTATGGTCCTCTTATAGATCGTTAGAACTTTGTTTATGAATTTGTTTTCATGTGCTTTGAATTTGTCAAGTTTATGTTGATGCAACTTTGCTATTGAATGCATTTTTTGTTTAAAATCGTTGTTGTTTGCAATACACACACTAAGTTGCTTATAAAATCTTGGAACAATTTAAGGATTCCAACAAGTGTGTGAAAGGGGTGGCAAAAGACTTTTTGGGTTTTCCCACATTAGAGTGAAGAATCATTATATCCTTTCAACCAATTCAAGGAGCTTTCATAGTGAAGGTGTTATATTTAATTTTCCTACTTCCATTTTGTTTCTTTTTCACTAAACATGATTTTCATCATTATATAGAATGTAAAAGGTTACAAATTATTCCTAGTTTGTTGTTGCACTACTTTCTATAAGTTTGTGAACAACTTGAAATTAGGCTTCAATGTGTTGTCAAAGTTCGTCTTATTGTTTAGGTTTGGGCCTTTGTAATGCAATAGGTGATAAAAAAAACAAAATAAACAATGAATTGGAGTAGGCCATCCTTCTCAAAAATGATGGTTAACAAAGGAAAAGAGGAAGAAGGGACTTATGTGAAAGAAGGCCAAATATCACTACGAAAAAATGGGGTGAGTTACAAGTGGCCTTGTAATTAAATTTTTGAATTGTAAGATCATTTGCAACTCAACATATTTCTACATGCATGAATTTTATTAGATAAATCACATGAATTGCAAGGGATGTAACTCACCATATGTGAAACCGTATGCATATGCAACTTGTGCAACTCAATTATTACTATGTACAAACATCTATTATGCAGTTATAATCAATTAGTTTGCAACTATCATGGTGATGTCATGTTGATGTTATTTTTTATCAATCCAACAAAATCTAACACATGACATTATGGGGATTTTTGGGTTTTTTTTTTGAAATATTGATCTCCACCATCCATTATGATTATTCATTTTATATGGTCTTAGATTGTGATGTGGCATAGTCAAGAGTTGCCACATGGCATATTAATTGAAATTTGACAAAATAAAATAAAATAAAATAATTTTTAATAGCTAGGTAGGTTCATACACAAGCATAGGTAGGTAGGTCCTACCTATAAGGCTACATTACATACCTAGGTAGGCATGTAGGTAGGAAGGTAGAAGGGTAGGTGAGTTAAATAGTAACCATGTAAATATTCTCATTTCATTTTATGTTTTGTCTTTAAGGGTGAGTTTTAAAAAGTTCATCTCAAATTGACACATGTATTTTAATGTGAACAAACAACATATTGAATTGCAATTAGGAAAAAAAATCCACCTTATTTGTGTTTTTTTTTAATTTTATAAATTGGAAAATTAAATGGGTAATTATCTATAAATTATATATGTGAATTAATTAACAATAATTAATTATCTGAAATAATTATCTGAATTAATCAATTTAATTCAAATAATTAGTTAGCTGATTATCAGATAAGTAATGATTTGAATTTACATAAAATCAAATAATGTATTATTCTGATTTTCAAAATTATTTATTTGGATTATCTGATAGTCAATTATTTGAAATAATGATTTGAGCTAATTATTTGAATTCAGATAATTAGCTAGTTAATTCATTTAGATAATTCATTTTCATATATTTAACTCAAATAAATAAAATAATTGAATAAGTAACTAACAAATTCATTGAATTAATCAATATCATTCATATAGTTTGTTAGTTAATTATTTGACTTATATTAATTAACCATTTATTTTCTACATTTCAATTTTTTAAATAATTAAATTTAAATTTCACTAATGAAAAAATGATCTAAATTAGACTAATTAATTCAGATTTATAGTTCAATTTATAGTATTATTTTTTACTTCATGATAATTAATTAAATTAAATATTAATTACTAGTTAATAATTAATAATTTTTTTAATTTTTAAAATTAAGGATTAAATATGAATTTGGGTAAAAGACTTAGTTATCAAATAATTAATTGTATAAACTAATCAATGTAATTCATTTAATTTGTTAATTGGTTAGTTATATAATTAATTATCTGAATTTTTGAATTGATGATTACTTAATTGAACTAAATATTACTATTAATCAATCTAATTTTTTAATTAGTTATTTAATTCAATTAGAAATTATTTTTTGAATTAAATTGATTAATATATATTAATTATTAATTAATATATAATAAATTATTAATTTATTGAAAAATTAATTCATTATTAAATATTAAAGATCAAATATTACTATTTTTAGTTATTAATTTATTAATAATTGAACAATAGTCACAAAATAATGGAAAAGTAATACTTCTATAATGACAACATAGTGGTAACGTAATGGCACAACTAATTGTATCAATGGGAATCATGGTTGACAACTAATTGCAATGTTGTATGTAATGTGTGATGGAAATGTGCATATGTGGCATGATTGTATGTGTCAACATTGTACATTAGTTGCAACATAGTTGTTGATTAAGTGTTACATTTACACTAGTTGTAATGTAGCTGCCACATGTAACTAAAATGCAACTTGCCAAAAAGTCAAACATGATTAACTATGTCCTTATATATGTACAATGCATACATTACATCATATAGGTGTCCCATTTGCAATTAAGTTGCAATTGTAATACAACTCTTTTATTTTTTGACATGGAATTTTATTTATTAATTTGCTCATATTTTAATGCTTTAATTTTAGTGAAGTTGTATATTAGTTCTTTGCGAGCTTTAGTTGTAGGATAATGTGATTCCAACAGACAAGATTTCTCATAGTGAATGTTATTATAGTGAAAAACAACTTGTTGATCTACAAACAACATAAATACAATGTGTGATTTTTCAAACTAAATTCATCATGGACAAATAAGACTAACAAAGTTTAGTAATATCAATTTCTAGTGCTATCTACAAAGCACTTCAATTTTCTCTAGGTCCTTACAATAAAAAAGGTGTGATGAAGAAGGTTCTAAAAAATAACAAAGTTTTTGCAAACATCCCAAATTATGTATTGCGCCCAAGTTAACCTTTGCACAATAGGAAATGTTTATAGTGATTAACATATTAATGGTTGAAATTACACAAGCCAACTCCAATGCCAAGCTTGCATCACAACAATGTTCACTCATAGCAACTATTAGTGTAGATCCAACCTCATCAAATTGAAACATTATTAGAACGTTGAGAGTGCACCATTGTAATGTATGCTACACATTGCATTGACACTCAACTTCATTTCTTGTTAGTTCAATATTATGAACATTATCTTTTAGACAGAAAAAAAGATTGTGATGGGCATTAAAAAGTCACATCAGTCCTAATAAGAAGGATGTTATAAGAAATTGCATAGATGTAAGATTCTCTGATGAAAAGCTCACTCATTACTTGCTAGAAACACAAATAAAACTTTCTCCATTGCACTATAATAATACAATTCACATTTGCATTAGTTGTGACATGCATTCATTATACATGTTGCATGATCATAAGGTTTTAAAAGGGATTTGTATGATTGTGACTAAATGATCAAATCACTTGTCATGGTCCCCATGTATTTTTAAAAAGTTTGTTTTGTCCTTTAGAACACACTCCTTAAGTTGTCAACAAATATCATAGATATATACATAATGTGAAAGTTCTAAAATTATATAGGTACCATAAGCATGGGGTATGACTTGCGGATGATTTTGACAAGTGGAAAGGACATGAGGAAAAAATTGGTTGTCCTCAACCCAAAGACTTGAAAGGTGAGTAAACATTGGATGAACAGTGAATGCACAATGTTCATCTCGGATTTGGCATGTGCAACTACATGAAAAAATGTGTCATTTTAATTTTTGTTGTGTAATTGGGGAAGCATGGGACCACACTAATGTAGTGTACAATTACATTGTACTAAATATTGCAAGAATATTATGTACTTTTTACTAAAAAAAGGCACTTGTGGTTTGCAAATCCATTTTTCAAAGTCACATATAAATTCATGTGTGCTCTTAAAGGTCTTTGGAATAATTCTATGTGGTCTTATATTGCAATAATGCACAATAATGTCATGTTGGTGGTGCAAACCCACTTTTTGCAAGGTTTTTATGGACTTTCATCCAATAACATCGAGATTGTGGTGAACTATTGGGTTTTGTGAAAAAAAATATGGATGGATTGTTTGGGTGTGTTGTTTTTGAAATTCATGGATCAAGATGGAGTTTTCAAGAAAATTGGTGGACTATTAAGTGAAATGTTTGAACAATTTGTGGATTGTTAGGTGTTGTAATGCACTATGTAGGATTGTTGTGTGAGTTGTTATGGAAAATTGTGGATTTGCAAGTGTTTTTTAAGGAAATTGGTGTTTTGTTAGGTGAGATGCATGGAAAATTTGTGAATTGTTAGGTGATGTTAAGCATTGTACAAGGTTGTTGGATGAGTTATTATGAAAATTTATGGATTTGTAAGTGTTTTAAGGAAATTGATGAATTGTTAGGTAAATTGTTACAAACTTTTACAAATTGTTAGGTGTTTTTATGAATTGTGCAAGATTGTGGGTTATTTGTTATGGAAATATATGGGTTTGCAAGTGTTTTTAAGGCAATTGGTAAATTTTTAAGTGAGTTGGTACAAAATTTTGTGGATTGTTAAATGTTTTTATGAATTGTGCAAGATTGTTGGGTGAGGTGTCATGGAATTTTATGGGTTTGTAGGTGTTTTGAAGGTAATTGGTGGACTATTAAGTGTGTTAATACAAAATTTTGTGACTACTAGGTGTTGTTATGAAAATAGAACAACTATTTGGTGTTGTTATGAGTATTTACATGGAATAAGTTGTTATGTGTTGTAATGGATTATTATGTGTCTTAACATAATATAATTTTCTTGCAAGATTCAAAGATGCACCCATATGCATTCATAATTGAAAGGGGATTTTGGAAGTCTATGACCATTTTTTATCAAGGCAATGAAAGAGCATAACACATGCCACTGCATCTACCACATCCAGATGGATGAGCTTCACATTGCCTTGAATAATATAAGGATTGCCTCAAAGCTCCACAACAAAACTACCTACAACTACCAACACAAGGTTATATATTTTTTGATGCCTACCATATATGTGGTGCATTTTTAAAACATTAAACAATGTTAACTAACTTGTGGGAGGCAATTCATGTATGTTCAAAAAATGACATGCACAAATGGCATGCAAAGAGATGCCTTTTGGGTTAATCTGAACTTTATGTGGGGTGAACATTTTCCCATTATGTCCAATGGAAAACAATGGGTTTGGTCTATTGTTAGTTTATAAGTGGAAAAGGTTTGCATTTGAAAGCACCACATCCCGATCTAGTAAGTAGTTAAGAAATTTGATATTGATTTACAAATAAGCAATATCTAACGAGTTGGGTGCATTGATTACATGAAACCTAAGTTGAAACAATATATTAGGCATAATTTTGAAGTTTGATGGTAGGAAAAAATAATTTAAATTTGTATAAAATCCATTTCTATTGGCATTGCAATCTTCATAATTGATTTTGTTGAAAATTATAATTTTGAAGTCCAAAATGAAGTTTAATTGATGCAAATTGGCATAGTTATCATATCAATATTCTTCTCCATATTACTTTTCAGGCATAAGCCCAATGCATATCCTTATGATGAAGATTTTGGCTTACTTACTAAATATCATTTTAATGTTTCTGATGACAAAAGGCACGACTCAAAATTTGTTCAACATTATTTTAAACTATAGTGGGATTACATGGTTGAAGGTGGGTATGTTTCACAATGGCATGTTGTTTGGTTAGATGGTTGCACAAGCTAGTTTAAAAGTTCAAAAGCTTGATTTTTTTGTAAGTACTTTAATCTAAGTAGTATTTGTAAGATGTTTTGGTCTTTCTTTGGAAATCAACATGATAAGGGTTCACATGATGGGACAAGGGTTAATATCAAAATGTTTTTGCAAGAAGAGCAATTGAACGTTCATGTTGTAAAACTATAAAACATTAAAGATGTAATATGAAATTTTTGCATAAACAATTATATTACAAACGTTAAACATCTTATTTTAGCATTCAAAAGCCCTTGAAATGGGTATTTTGGCATGTGAAATCTAAAGATGTTCATAATAACCCATCTTTCAATTATGATTGTATAAAATGGATAATGCAATTACATTTTATTTGTGCAACAAACAAACATAACAAAACCTAGTTTCAGTGGTCAAGGATCTTGCATGCTCTTATTATTGTTGTTCCATATTATAAATTTGAAGATTAAGAGAACATCCAATGGATGGGAAAATGGTCTCCTAGGCAATTACAACTAGCTAACATCATATTCATACAAGAGGCCATGTTCATTGACTATAGTGGAAAGTTTGATTACATTGTTGATTGTGGTGCACTAGCTACAACCTTGGATGTTGGTGATAATTTTGTAGTGAATGCAAAGGTTGGTAATTCAAGAGGATAGGACTTGTGGATTGTTCTTTGCATAAGACCTTTAAACTAGGTTAAGAAGGCTTTCAATGACAAGTGGGGGACATCTTTTGAGGTGGGAGATGAAATGGTTACAAGCTTGTATTACAAAAAATGGGGTACAAGTGAACACATTTATGTTCTTCTAAAAGACTCCCATTTGGTTTTCATGCATTCATATTTTGTGTGTGGTATGCGACTTTTGTTGCCACCAAAACATTATCAAGTTGTAAATGGAAATGACCGTGTTTATGAATTAATGAAGACACATTATTTGCCATCAAATTTTTTCTTGCATCTTTGGATAATGACTAATTGCCCCATTGATGTGCCAATTAGTAAGGTAATTGAGTAGGGTCATTATAATGAAATAACAAGTCTTGCATGGAATGCCTCATGTTTAGTTTTGGCTTCTTATAGTTGGGATAAATGTGTGTGGACATATGAGGTGCTACCATGCCATGTGAACTTGAAGAATTGTGATTAGGTAGATGTCTGATTCTTAAAGTTTAGGTAAAAGCATGGTTAGGTGACTCATTTTAAACAAAAATTGAAAGCTCCACATCTTACACTAGCTACAATTCCTACATTATTATCCCATATGCTTTTGGTCACAATATTAGTAGGAAGTTTTATAAATATCCCTCGACATGTGATTGGTAAAAAAACATGTCAAAGTTTGGATATTTCCATGTGAAATGGAAAAAATTAATAAAAGTGATGAACATCAAAATATTTTAAATTTCAAAAAATGAAAATTTCTTGTATATGGAAAGTTTTGATGCATTTTACTCTTAGATTACTAATTTTATGGCAACATATTTTAATTTTTATTGTTGAAACTATTGTATCATACATTAAATCCACATTTTTCAAATTTTTGTGTGACAAACATAGTGTTATCATTTCGAAAATCCATTATGAATCCTACTTTTTTTTAGAATTCATCCATAATTTTAAATATGATTCCCAATAAAAATTCTATTATATTAACATGGATAATTTTTAAAATGACAATGTTAATGTCCAATATGACTTTACATTTTAACTTCATTTATAATGCAAAAAAACTATAATTGTGACAATTTGAATTGTGTCCACCCAACTATGCTTTCACCCAATTCCATTGTTACACCCACAACAAATGTAGAATGACTTCTTGATTATGTCAAATAGATGTTTAATTGTCTTCTTCTTGTATGTGGGTTAATTTGTTCTAGAACTAATGATGTGTTAAAATTTTGTGGCGTGTTTCTTGTAGATGGTTTTTTCAACTTTTAAAAGTGGTGACCAAGGAACTTGGCCATGTGCAAATGGAGATTTAAGGCCTAGCAAAGCAATATGATGGAGTCCTCCACATTGTTACAAATCTTTTCTCATGATGTGCATGCTTTTGATTTTTTATTGCTACACTTACAAACATGTTTAATAGATAGCTCGTCAAAGAGATGTGCAACTTAATAAGCTAGATTTTTGCATGAAGACTTCATAATTGTGTTATGTTTAATCTTTAATGATGTTAAAACTTGAACATGAAACCAAACTTCTTGTTTTTTGTGAAGTGCCAATAAGCTAAAATTGAAGCAAGTTATCATATGTGTCGCAACCCTACTTTGAGAAAGTGTCAGGATGAAACTCACACTCTCGAAATGGAGACTTGGGAGTCCTCCGAGACTCCCGAAACTTCAGAGTTCAATTGTAGGGGTCAAAACACCTCACATTGGGGTGTTCTTTGTATCATTGGAAAGCTATCGAAGTGTAGATGTCGAAAATGGGCTTACATGGGCCATTTGGACATTTGCAGCACAAGTTATGGCAAAAAAAGGGCTGAGAATCAAACTGGCAGTTTGACTCCCAACCACTAAAAGTCGGTAATCGACCCAACCTTGGTGCGTGCAGGTGGAGTGCAACACACCGTTGGAAAGCTCTTGAGAAGATCTACAAGTTTTCTTTAGACCTCATCCCAATCAAAGGTCTGAGCAAAGAGTTATGAATGTTGTATAAGTAAACCTAAAAACAAACATGGGTTTGAATGTAAGCATTCATCTTCATTATGGATGAATGATTTTTCCCATTCATCTAATGTATGGATAAAAATAAATTGAATTTACATGTTTTTAATAAATTGAATTTCCATCAAAATTATGAATGAAAATTTTATTTTATCGTTAAATTTTAATTGATGATTTTTTCTCATAATTTTAATGAACTAGAGCTTCATAAAACACATTCTATATGATACAACACTTGTTGAATAATATAATGTAAATTATATTATACATGTATTTCATGGCTATGGTTTAAAATGTCATTATTTTTAATATGTCTTAACTATATTATCGTTATTATGCTAACATCCACCCCCATGGTCATTGTTTTTATATATATAGTTGGCAAACTAACCTAATGTCAATGATGATAATGGAGGTTTTTTTTCCCCCTCTCCAAAGGTGTCATAATTTCCTTCAAACTTATTTATAAGTGTTGTTGATGACAATGGGGATTTATTTTTCATGCTTCTTGGGGGGTGTCACAACTTTTTTCAAATCTAACTAGTGTTGTTGATAATGATGGGTTTTGAACGTTTTAGAATATTTTTAAACTACTTATTATCATAGATGACAATGGGGTGTTTTTAATAATTATTTATTTTCAAGGTGCTTTAGTTTTCCAAAAATACCTATATAATGTTATTGACAACATGGGAAGAGGGGGGGGGGGGGGGGGGGTGCACCACTCTACCAACAAACTTTTTTCAAAAACACAACCCCCTTTTTGAAAACCACTTTTTTAAAAAAAAAAATT
>Ga0116227_10001854_pt1 | contig 48064 bp, 47 predicted proteins | sample S1TSphgellanicum_FD_89693 | JGI IMG/M metagenome (GOLD analysis project Ga0116227, IMG submission 89693) | Host-associated microbial communities from peat moss isolated from Minnesota, USA - S1T2_Fb - Sphagnum magellanicum MG | ecosystem: Host-associated > Plants > Peat moss > Unclassified... | reverse complement strand
AATCTCTTAATAGTATTTTAAAACATGATTGTCATTTTAAATTTAGAAAATATTTGAACTTCTTCTCATGATCATAGTTTGAAGTAAGGTTTCATACTAAAGACCTTAACACATCATTTTTGGATTTCAAAGCTTCCCTTGCCATCTTGGAGCCTATCTTTAATGTTGCAAGCATCACCCTCCTCGACAATGTCATAGCTCTTATTTTAGAACTCTCATGGATGCAATTAGTAACAAATAAATCAAACATCTCATAACTCATTATTGTGGCCATCTTAAACTAACTTTTTTTTTTTTCACATTTTCATAAATTTTTATACTTACAAGATTGTTTGTCATGGTCCTTGTGAAGGAGACACCATGTGAACTTGCACAATGTCTTGGCTAAACACAATGTTGAGAGAGAAAATGCATATTGTCAAGGTGCAAGTAGTCCTCAAGTTTTTAGTGTAGAATATCAATGTTTTATAGGATTTGTTTTGTGGTTGGAACTCAATTCAATGTGAATAAGGCTTTGTGAGTTGGAAGGGTTTATCCCCATTATGTGTTTGTAGAGTCTCATTTTTTATGTTATGAGATTACATTATAGAATGAAGGAAATGAAGTTGAAAAAATTCCATAGGTGAAGAATGTATATGCATATGATGGGGCAAAAGTTAAGAGGAAGAAATTTTTGGGGCTCTCTTGTGAGAAAGGGTTGAAATGTTTGGGGATTTTTTCTTTGAAGGTAAAGAAGAAGAGCATCATGGTGCACTCAATCAAGTTGTGCAAGGTCTCTTCACACATTTGCCACCATATAATCCTCCCAATAGAGATCACTTTTGGAATTGCATATTCATGCTTCATGGTGCAGAAAATCCTCACAACCACACTTATTGGTGAACACTTTCTTTTATTGCCAAAAATCTTGACAAAGTTGGGTTTGTTTGTCTAACTGGAGGTTGCATAAACCCAACAAAATAAATCCCCTTCTCTTAACTAGTTATATTATACAAAGCACAGTTCCTGTCTACACACTCTTCTTCCTTTTCAAGTAGATCTGTTCCCCGACATAGTATGTGAAAAGAGAGGCAACAGAGAACGCTGACATAACAGCAACAGCAATATCAATAGTGGCATGCCGTCCAGTAATCGGATCCACAGTAAAGATGTTAGTTGTCTTGTTTGCATTGGTTGATTGGCCATATGCTACCTGATTCCCCTCAACATTCAGAACATATGCACGCACAAAGTATTCGGCATAGGGAATGGTCTTGGATACAAGATACAGAACCGAGTTTCCAGCTGTTGAAAAATTTTGTGTTGCAATATCAAAAGTGCAAGTCTTGTCAATTGAGAGATCATTGGAATTTTTCCTCCACTTCCTGTTCAGTTGACTCACAGGTGCAAAGCACAGCTTGGTATTCACTTTGTTGTAGTTGTCATTTATCCCTGGTGGAGCTGATGCATTCAAACTCCACTTCACAAGGATGGTATCCACACCTGCACGTGCAACTGCAAAACAAACAAACCAACCAACCAATCAACCAGCCAACCTCCATCAAAAACCTTGACATGCTTCTCAATCCTGAAACTTTCTGCCAGATCCCTGTACACCCCTTGGTGGAAAGGCACAACCCCAATGGAACAAACCACCAAACCAACCTCCATTGAAAACCTTTACACTTTCTCAAGCTCAAGATTTTCTGCCAGATCCCTGTACACTCCTTGCTAAAAAGGCAAAACCCAGTGGAACAAACCACCAAACCAACCTCCATAAAAAACCTGGAGACTCTCTGCCAGATCCATCTACACTCCTTGCTAAAAAGATGCAACCCCAGTGGATTGCTTGAAGTTTTCGTGGCCATGTTTGAACCAAGAACTACCCTTTTCTTGTCACCCTTATAGGGAACTAGCAAAGAAGATCAAACATGCTTGGAGATTCCAGGGTATACTAGAATCGTGATACATGACATATGTATATGTTGTGTTTCATGTCAATCTCTCTGGAAAACAGTTTTTCTTTCAATTTTTATTGCTTTCTGATTCTTGGAGAAATCAGATCAGATTCACAAAAGATTGGATCAGTGAAACACACACACTCTCTCTACAGTATGTAGTTGCCAGCGGTGTGTGCTAGAGATAGAAAAAGAAACATACTCCAAGAGACTAGAGAAGACCACTTCCAACAATGGGACAAAGGCTGGGGGGGAAAAAAAATCTCTAACCTTTAAGAGTTGTATTTGAAGCATCCGCAAGTTGTGCTGTGACCAACAAGGTATGATTGAGTGAGGAGAAGAGGACTCCAGCCTCCACATTGCTCACCACACCCAGTAGCATCGCAGCAGCTATTGCAAAGAACAGGTTAGGTCTTTGGCTCACCATCTCTAATTCCTGCTTCTGTCCACCAACAACAACAACAAAAACAGGACAAAAAAATCAGAGAGATGCTTCCAAATTCAAGCACATAGGTAAACCAGACTTGCTGTTTCTTGCCGGTGTGGTCCTAAATCAGAAATCCTGGCCAGCATTTCTCTATGACCCATGGCACAAAACACAATCCAGAATCCACCCACAAAAACAAAAAGTAGTGGTAGTTGATTCTTCTTGCTCATTCTCAATGTAAATTCTTTTTTTTTGTCCCCTGCAGAATTCATTAAATCGAATGGCCACAAAAATATTTCCTCTGGAATGGCGGCAAAGAACCCATTAGGAATTTTTGTATTTTGCAGCTGACAGAACTCGGAAATGCAACTCCAAAACACAAAAACAAAAGAAGGAAGCTTGACACTCACCCAAGAAAGACAAAAACCCCAAACCCAAAACAGCAACCACGAGCTGCCTGCGAGGAGAGAGACGTAGATCCCACAAGCTGCAGAAGCTGGAGACTGTCAGGGTCCCGACCGGGCAGAATTGGAAGAGAGAGGAAAACAAAATGAAATCCCACCGAGTGCAATTGACACTTATATAGTCTGAATGCCTAAGAGAGGGAGGAGGGGCTAGTGGAGATCAGATTCTATGCTTGCCTTCCTCTTCCTTGCCTTTCATTTCCTTTCCTTTCCTCCCCAGTGCAGAACCAAAAGTCCGCGGCGGTGGGACAACGAGGGGTCAAGGGGAGGGAGAAGCGAGGTGGTAGGCAAAAGGAGAAGAAGAAGGGGACGAGGCGAGCAGGGACGAAGGGAGAGAAGCGAGGGATCGTTGGAAAGGGCATCTCGGCCACAACCTCAAGAACCAATCCAAAAAGCGAAAAAGGCGCTAGAGGAGGAAACAAAATCTGGAGCAAAAACAGGAGCAAAAGCTTGGGACGTCGCACTCCGTTGTCGCCGCGGCCATCGCGCGGTGCCTAGTGTGGTCGACTCCCGCGCCCTCGCTGCTGCGACGGAACGACCCTGCAGAACGGCCCCCCCGCCCTCCAAATTCTGCAGCGGAACGCTCTCTAATCGTCCGCACCCTCCTCGGAACGCCCTCAAATTGTCTGCCCGCTCCCCAGAACGCCCTCCAATTGTCTGCCCACACAACCAGTGTTGTACGGTTATTTGATTCTTTTAAAATAACCACCGGTTCCGGTTCTTAAAATTTCCCAGAACCAAAGAACCACCGGTTCAGTGGGGGGGGTCTTTTGAGGGAAAATTCAGAATCAAAGAACCATCCGATATGGGTATTTCAGGAACAGCAAAGAACCGACAGTTTTCAGGAAAGAACCAGCCCGGTTACGCAGACGGGTTTTTGAAATTTACACCAAACCCAGGTTCTCTTTTATTTCTTCCACCCCCAAACCGGGTGAGTGTGTGTGTGTATATATATTTATACCCGGTCTTATAACCGGAGGGTATATTAGCTAGTGTGCACCCACCCGCCCACCCATTTGAAAGATATCAAAAGAATCAAATTCCGTATCAATAGATTTTTTTTACTTTTTTTTTTTTTTTGTTTTATTGGGTTTTATTAAGCCATGTTTTTTTTTTGTATTGGCTCTTTCTGTATAAGTTAAAGGAGAGAGACTACGGAATGATGTAATTTTCATCGGTCCCAGCATTTTCCGACTTCAGAATGATGTAGTTTTCCATTGGTCCCACATTTTCCGACTTCAGAAATGATGTAGTTTTCCATTGGTCCCACATTTTCCAACTTCAATATGATATAATTTTCATCGGTCCTACATTTTCCGAACTTCGGAATGATGCAGGTTTTCATTTGTCCTTCAATTTTGTGATGCAACAACCAAAGTGACAAATTATCATTCCATGTGGAAAATGTAGCTTTGCGATCGATCATACATACTAAGGAAGGAATAGCCAAATTCTGGCTATAAACCCCAAATATTATGTACAAATCTTTAGTCATCCTTCTAAGTATATTTTAAATCAAATATAGAAAATCTGGAAACTTTTTACTTTTTTTAAATTATTATAATTTTTTTTTTCAATTCTGGCAATTGACTGAGACTTAGTGGTTTCCTTGACAAATTTTTGGTCTTTTAAAAACCAAAACATTGGGATTTTTTTGGGACTTTTTTCTTTTTTTCCTTTTCAAGGATAAATTTGACTGATTTTGAAAAATAAAATAAAATTGGAAATTACTTCCAAATTCTTGATATTGCAAAACTTGAAAAACATAACCCCCATTGAACCCATCAAAAATATATTTCTTGATATATATATTTTTTCAATTTTGTGATTATATTTTTTCAATTCAAGTGGCGATCATCCATAAGTGCATTTAGCCAAATTTGGCGATACTCAAAAAATTTAAGTAGAAAACCTCAAGCTACCTTCATATTGTAGGCAATTGTGATGATTTTTTTCTTTGTTCTTTTCTGGATTTTTTTCCTAAAAGGAGAGAATCTGAGACAGAATAATAAGTATCTTTTAAAATATTTGAGAATATTTTATTTTTCAAATTAAATTTTCAAATTAAATAATTATTCACAGAGACCCAACTAACCTGCTATTCAACACAACTACTGTGGCTGCTTGTTTTCACACATGAACCTTTAAAATAATTATTAATTAATTAAAAGCTAATGCCTACAAAGAATGAACTAACCAACTCTTTAATGGGGTTTTCTTCTTTGCTTTTTTTCTTCCTTCCAATTGTGAAGTTTAAGCTGAACATCTACCAAGAAGGAACAAAACACCCATTTTCATGTTTTAGGGTTTTCTTACCCTTTGAATGTGAACATTGAACCTAACACCTATGGAAAGCAGTTCAAGGTTTTTTTCTTTGTATTTGAAAGTACCTCCTTCACACTCAAGATGCTTTCATCAATTGAATTGAAGGGACCCGTGTTTTTTTTTTTTTTTTTTTTTTTTTTTTTCAGTTTTTAGTTTTAGGTAATTTGGTACATGTCAATCCTTGCTAGAGCTCTAATTACCACATGGACACATTGAGTGTCTATGTAGTTTCTTTTAGAGGGAAAAAGAAATAAAATGATTTAATTTGTTAAAGGAAATTATATTGAATTGGAATTGCAACTATAAAACATCATTTTTACTTGGGTTACTTTAAATCCATTTTTTTTGCAACATATCGACTAAAAAAGGCATTGCCCATTGCAACATAAAGCCTAACCTACACAGAAGAAATCATTAGTGACACAAATCATACAAGCTCAAACAAAAGAGCTAGAAGCAAATTCCAAAAAATCATAAATCATGGAAATAAAAGGTCACATCTTTGCTTTACCAATCAAAATTCAAATATGTGGTTGTTGCCGACATGAACAAGTCATCGAAAGCATCTTAACAACAACCATGCATCTAGATTTCAAGGAAGAGATAGAAAGGATATAAGAAAAAAAATAGCTTGGAAGTTGATAACCGTGTTGTGAACTAATTTTTAGTCATTAGACTTTTGCTTCAAGTTACACCATACTAAGTTCTAATGTCCTTCCATTTTGAATTGCTGCTCCAAAAAGAAAGTTTTGTAAAATGAAGAACTTTTGGCTGAACATGTGAATCACAAACTTTAAATGCATGGTTAATTGATTTTGTAATTTAGTTTGCATAAAGGTTAGCGTAGACAAGAAATGTTTATCTTTAATAAAAACCAATTATTTACATAGTACCAAGTTCAACAAACTTTGATGTATTCCAAGATTTTGTTTTCAAAAATCTAAAAAGAAATAAAAGTTTTCCATGACTTGGTTGACAGGTTCACATCAAAAGGTTTTTCATTGCCAACTTAATATTATTTATCATGTTAAGCACAAATGGAAATTTTTGAAGGTCAATAACAACAACTCAAAACAAGGTTGGAACCATACCTCATCAAATCCTACCTTCTTAAGTTGAAAAAAATTACCTTGATGATTGTCAAATGAACATTGAACCTTTTTTCAAGTTTTGATTGCAGCCAATATTGTGGCTATACAACTCCTAAAGCATCCATTAGATCTTGAACAAGAAACTAGCCTTGAAAACTTATAATAAGTTGAATGGAAGTTTCTTAACATTATCACTTCATAGATGCAACCACCTTTCCATATATGTCCTTTGTAACAAAAATAAATGCCTTAATATGATTTGAAAATGAGGTCAAAATATGTTACCCAACAAACTCAAAAACCAAATGATTAATTTTTGTGTTCAAATTTATAATCTAGTGAAAATTGATGCTCTCATGAATAGGGTTGATCAAGCTAGTGAAATTAGTGAATGCATCACCTTCAAAAAAAGCTTGGTTGTCACAATACATGTGGTATACATCCCCTTCACAAATTTTGATTATTGTTATGAAATCACAAACAAAAACACCTTCATTTGTGTAAACTTAAGCAAAGAATGTACTACTTTTAATGGTGGCATGATTGTATTCAACCCCAACAATGTTTTCATATGAATGAATTAAAAAAAATTAAAATTGCCAAAAGGTATTCTAGGTGCATCCAATGCCATTTTCAGAAGGAGAATGTAATATTTAAATAGCACAAATTTGACAAAACTAGTTGTAAATATCCATTGAGTTTTGATGTTGTGCAAAATTTTGTTGCCTTTAATTTCAATGATTTTTGCCAATTTGGTAAACTCCAAATGCCTTTTGGGACTATGATTGAAATAGTCATACAAGCATTGCAAAATATTTTCAATGCAAGAAACCAAAGGTAAGTTTGAGATAGTTTATACGACAAGATTTGTCCAATAAACCATATAACGCACATCAATGATGAATGGAACATATTGACATTGGATTTAAATTATAACTTTTCATCTAAGGCATTGGAAGGTGCCAACCCCATTAGCACCAAAACACACCAACCTTGAAGCAAGCTCCTCTTGTTTTAGGTCCCCTTTTGTCATCAAAAAAATCATAATCAACAAATTCAAGCTATCAACCCCAAATCCAAAAAGCATTTGCTACACATTCAACAACAATGATATCCAACACCAATCTTACACAATGTAATCATGCACATTCGCCCAACTTATGTTATCCATGGTTGTCATCTCATCACAAGTAAGAAAAATAAAGTTGGAATTATGGATAACAAACTTGTCTTTAGAATTTCATTCTATGTGTTCAACAATCTCCCAACCAACCCCATCAAACCAATGTTTTTTGGGGTTAGATTTATTTTTTAAAAACTCAAATAAGGGTTGGAAATCTTCATAACTAGTTATTGGCTTGATTTTACTTAACAAGCTAAAAACATATGCAAATTGAATTCTTTTGTCTTCCATTGCTTTACCACTACTCAACTATTGGAGGATAGTGTTGGTTAAAAGTTGAACACAAGAAATCTCATTTTTTACATGCATACATTTTGGATCCATTATCCACTTACCATCCAAGCCTTTCATTTTACCTACATGTTTCTTAAAATCCCATTTAGCAACCAAAACCTTTTCCCTCTTTTTAATTATCATGAAAACATGACATATAATAGTAGAAATTAATGCAACCCCATTAAAAATGAGCTTTGCCCATGGCATTTTTATGACCCAATCTCCTAAAACTTGTGGTTAACATTAATTACAAGCTTTTTAGGTTTTTTAGGAAGAGGGGCAAATCCATCCTCAATGTTAATGACATCAAGATTTTCAAACATGGCATCCTAATCTATGTTAAAAAGGTGAAAAATTATGCAATTTAAAGGCATGAAAAAGCTTTCCTTGTTCACCCATGTTGTTTGATTCATGTACATCATAAGAAATAGGGTTGGAAGGGCAAGATTCTTGACTAGAACTCAAATATCAAGGAAATATTTGAACTTAAATGTTTAGTAACATGAGAAAATCCATGGAAAAGACCACAAACATAATGACAAAAGCATAATGACACACTGCATAATGCACATTTGTGATAGAAATTTAATTTAAAAACCTAATAACATCAAATGGCTTGTGACCATAATACCCACCTTAGAACTTAAAAGACTTGTGTTGAGAATGCAACAACTTGGGATTCTACTATGCAAATTAGAAAAATTGCATGCCACGACCGAGGTGTTAGGATTTTGTTATGCAAATCACAACAATTATAGTTCACACCCCATAGTACACAATACACGCCTTGCCACATAATTAGAACTTAAAAAATTTGTGCTAAAAATACAATGACTCAAAATTCCATTGCACAAAACACAAGAATTGCAAACCCAAGAATCAAAATTTTGTGGTGTAGATTACAAGAATCAAATATCATGCCCCATACTGCACACCTTGCCACATTGGTGTCAATATCTAATTATGTGATGTGAAACAAATCACACACATAATTTCCAAACAACAAGGTTTACAAATCATGAATACCACACAATGCACACACATTCACAAAGAACTTAAAAGCTACAACAAGTGATAAAACATGAGAACAAAGAGCAAAAAACAATAACTACACAACATAATCAAAAAGAAAAACACAATGGGTTTTAAGGGTTTAAGAACTTCTTGAGTCTTGTAACCTAACTCAACTTGCTAACCTCCAATCCATAGTGTGCGACCCCTAACATCTTTCAAAGCACAACAATTCCAAATTGTTGTTAGCTATTAATTGCTCAAATATGATGAAATACATTTAGTGATTGCTAGTTCATGAAGGTAAATGAAAATGCAAATGATGAATGGCAAAAACCCACAACACAAAGGATACAAGATTCAAGAATTGTGATTCCCAAACGTTCATTATTGATTACATAAGGACACTATGTAGATTCTAAGCATGGCAAAATGGAATTCTAGTTGGGCATTACAATTACAAAATCATTCATCCACATGGGTGATTAAACCATTTTGAGACTTCTAGGGTGAAATATTCCATAAAGAAGTGTTTGTCTAGGGTTAGGATTGTGAAAGTAGAAGAATTCCACTAGAATTCCATTTCAACTTGCAATTGTTCTAGCAACTCGTTTACACAAGCTTTGTCACATTCACTCACTCTTTCTCTCAATGGTCATCTGTATTTACATAATGGTCATTGGGAGAAGGACCGTGCCAAGTGCAAGGTGGCCATGAGCCAGGTTTGATCAATGGCCATTATCTGACATAATTGGCACTCGGGAGAGATTCTGTCACATCTATTTGCTAGACCTGACGATGTTTTTTGTGCCAGCTACATGCATTTTAAAGAAGCAGCAAAGGGTGGAATCAATGTTTTATGTGTGAGTTGCATGATGATTTAGAGGAGAAATTGACCCTAAGAAGCTGAGGTGAATGGTGGAATCTCTGATTGTGAAGAATGTTGTTCCAGCAAAAACCCACAAAACCTGGTGGTATACCCATTCCAGCAATATCCCACAAAAAACTGGCTGTGCACCCATTCCAGTAAAAACCACAAAAATTGGCTGTGTCCGTTCCAGTAAAAACCCACAAAAGCTGGCTGTAGCCATTCCAGCAAAAACCACAAAAACCTGGCTCTGTCCATGTTCCAGCGAAAACCACCAAAACTGGCTGTGTACCTGTCCCAGCAAAAACCGAAAAAGTGAACCATCACAAGAATGAATGAGTGCAAAGTGATAACCTAATTTAGTTTCATCGCAGAGTTGTCAAGACCCATTGTTGCCTCCATCATGAAGAGCAGTAGTGACAAGTTGCTGCCATCAGTCGCCCCCACTGACTTCATCAGCTCCCATTTGTGGGTGTAAATAAACATATAAAGAATCTGCCCACAACACAATCATGATGTGGTCAGCACCCAAGCAGAAAGCTAGCTGTTAGGGGGGAAGAAAAAAAAGCCATCAATAGTATCCTCGTCCAATCAGAGCTGCAACAAGTTTGTGACATTGCAAGATTCAATTTTGATTTAACTTAACTTGACTCATGTACCCAAAAAGCAAGCATCTGAAGTGTAAGGAATTTGAGACGCTTACTTGAAGTGGTGCTGGTTGTTGACACATCCTGCACCCATTTCCTCTTAAGAACACCACTGATGAGTACCTGAATTGCAACAACATCTGGAAAAACACATGCATGAAATTACAGAAAAAGAAATCCCACAATAAATCTCAGAAGAGTAACAACCAATTGTGTCCAAATTCTGGCCAAAAAAACCAACAGTGCAGAGACTCCTGGTACTCATTTCTACAGATGTTTTACATTTGATGGATTGATCCTGAAGACTCATTTTGAGTGGGTGAATGAACGTTATTCTCTGATTTCCCAAATGTCCCAACATTCATCATCATCACAAAAAGTTAGCAACAACTCCATGACTCAATGCAAAGTATGCACATATCCATGAGACACAAAGTTTCAGAGGTTCAAGAGATGAGTAGCAGAAACTGTTTCACAAGAAGCTACAATCATCTTTGATTCAGAACATAGCATTACATGTATAGTAAAGTAGTTGAATTTCATTAAAAAGCTCTGAAATAAATTGCACGAAGCACCAGCAACTTTGGTGAAGTTGAAAAGAAGAAAGTTTGCAAAAAGCAATAATAGCAGTGGCTCTACTTTGAACTTCCAGATCTCTCCGAGGGTTTATCATCTGAGGTTGGTGCATTCTTTTCCTCCTCCATATTGAAGGGAAAGAGGTTTGCGGGTAATGTTACAGGTTCCTTAAGAGTAACATATGCCTTCTTGTAGTCAGGTCTTCGATAATATGCCACTGATCCTCGCACCCGTTTCTTCTTCCCTTCCATGTTCAGTGTGTTTACTTTTGCTACTTGTAGACCATATAGTGACTCCAACACTCTCTTGATTTCTATCTGCACACAATCATATGCAAGGATGCAAAGTCAGAAAGAAAGATGATCTGCAAATGATCACCATGACAAAAGAACTATAGCTGCAGGCAAAAAATCAAAACCACAGCTGCAAACTCCCTGACAAAAAACACAGCTCCAGGGAAGAACCACAGCTGCAAAATCCTTGACCAAAAACCATAGCTGCAGGGAGAAACCACATCTGCAGAGAGAAATCCCAGCTGCAAATCCCCTGACAAAAACTACAGCTGCAGGAAAGAAGAACTACAGCTGCAAACACAATTCCTTGACAAATGCCCTAGCTGCGACAGATGCTGGGAAAGAAGAATCTACAGCCTCCTCCTCCTGCTGCTCCGGCATATGCACATTGAACTTGCGGCATACAAAGGGTGGTCCTTCCTTGTGGCATGCAGATGTGCAGATGTGCAGCGAGGAAGGTTTGTTTGTTTTGTTTTGTTTACCTTCGAAGCACTGGGGACGGTCTTGAATGCCACTTCCGTGATGTTCTCTCTGGATTTCGGCAACAGCAGCTTCAATGGCAGATTTGCAAAATGAATGATTCTCCCAAGCTGCTTCTTCGACATCTTATTCTTCTTCTCGCCTTCCTTCTTCTTCTTCAGACTGCCTTCCTTCTTCTTTCACTACTTCCAAAAACTGACAAAACCCACAACAACACAGAAACAAAGCCCAACGACAACAAACAACACTAGTGTCGAAAGTATTCGAGATGCTCAACAAAAGAATCGAGCTGCTTCTGAGAAACCCTAATTTGCGAGGACCCTTCAGTGATGTTCTTGAGCTTCAAACCCTAAATTTCCGAGAACCGTTGTTGAGCTTCAAACCCTAACTTGAGGGAACCAGCACGAGCTTTTCGGAAATGGACCTGCTGCTGCTCTCCTACCCACATGAACGCTGATGAGAGTTTTGTGTTCGATGGGTGCCCCATCGATCGGAGGAATCCTCTCTCTCTCTAAACCTCAAGTCGCTTGCTAGATTGGCGTAGTAGTGGTATACTGCCTCCCATGCGGTTCTTTATCTCTTTCCGAGCTTTTCAAACAGGAAGCTTACAGCCGGAGCTTGAAGGAGATGTGGGAAAACAGAAGAAAGGCTTTTCATACAAAGGAGAGATTGAAGGAGCTTGAAAGGGGATGTGAGAAAACAGAAAAGGCTTTCCATACAAGAAACTTGAAGGAGCTTGAAGGAGATGTGGGAAAACAGAAAGGCTTCTCATACAAGATGCTCGAAGGAGCTTGAATGAGGGTGAAGGGGATGTGGGAAGACAGAATGGAGCTTGAACGAGATGTTGGAAGACAGAAAGGAGCTTGAACGAGATGTGGGAAAACAGAAAGGGAATTTGGTCGAATGGTGCATTCCTTGGACTGTCATGATGACGAGGAGCATTCTTTGTTTCATTCTGCTGTTGCATCTTTGCGTCGGATGTGCAACATTTTGTGGATCCCAGAAGAGTAACCCATTTGCAGCCGCCGCCACCACACCAACTGATGAGGAGAGCTTGACTGAACCACGCCCACCACCCTCCTCCTCCTGCTTGGGTTCTGAAGCAAATTGCAGAATTGAGCCTCTCAAGATCAGGTACTCCTTGGTGGGTATAGCATTTTGTGACAGTTGCAAGGGGATGTGAAGTTTGATGTTTGGAGTTTTTTTATCACGGTTGTATCAACTCAAGGTGTGGGAAAATCTGATTTCATTCTGAGAAGAGTTGTGAATTGTAGGTTTGGCAGGGAGAAAAATCCATGGCATGATGAAGAAGATGAAGAAGAAGCAGAAGAAGACAGAGGAGAACAAGAAGATGACGATGATGATGCTGATGAAGCTGCTGCAGAACATGAGAGATGTGGTGCCGCATTGTTGCAGGGTTTGCGACCTTCTCAAGAAGATCGCATTCTTTGTGTCCCTGACATACCACTTCCAACCTTTGGTAAGTCTTTCTTGTTTCTGGTACAAGAAGGATTTTTCTTTACACAGAATCTGAAGTTTGAATCTTTGCTCTCTCTCTTCTCTCTCTTTCTCTCTTTTGTTTTGTATATTGGGTGGCAGCAGCAGTGGCAGCCAAGAGAAGGTACTCATCTTACTGGAAGAATTCTATTACTGAAAAACCAGGGAGCAACAAACATGATGTACCTGAGACAAAAGTTAGCTTATTTGCGGTTTTTGATGGCCATGGTGGTGACGAAGCCAGTGAATTGGCATCTGAGGTGCTCTATCGAAACTTTATCGACCATTTGTACCAGAGGAGTGATGGCTCCTTTCTTCAGGGAAACTCAAGGTCCACAACCCCCACAACAACTGCAGCTCGGAGCTGCTTACCACTTCCAGCAGAAAGCAAAGATATGAACACTAACAACATCAGTCGTGAGCCTGTCAGGCTGGACAGCAGTATAATGTTCGCATCAGCAGCAGTGGATTTTTTTGGATCCAATCAAATGCCAGAAAATGCATCAGTGGCAGGTGCATTTGAACACTCTGCACTTGGAAAGCTGCTGAAGGACTCTCTAGCAAATGCCATTTCAGACATCGATGCAACTTTTTCAGCTGTAAGCATGGAGCCCTCAGTCGGATTTCAGAGATTGCTTTTGGGTTTTGGAGTATTTCTCTTCTTGTAGTTTTGGTTTCTGCTGCACTCAGAGTTTGTCAACTGGACTTGGGTCTACAAGATCCTGGTACATGCAATCTGAATCTGAGAAGAATTATACTCTGATGCAAATATGGATTGGAAAGGGTTGACAGGAGGCAAGGAAGGGCGGACTCCAGGCAGGCACAACAGCATGCGTGGTGTTGCAGACAGCTGACCATTTGCTGATTGCTAATCTTGGGGATTCAAAAGCTATATTGTGTCCTGCTGTATTGCCTCCTCATAACACCCATCAAAGTATGCCATCATCAAACCTCGTGAGAGGCGTCTCTGTCCTTTGATGATGCTCTAGACTACAACAGTTCAGAACCTCAACCTGCAACTTGGCTCTTCTTTGCTGTTCCAGTTTGTTCACAGTTATGAACTGTATGGTTGGCTAGCCAAGTTCATGTGCTGTTTGTGTGGCAGTGCAGGCAAAAGGAGGCACAAGCGCAGGAAGAACAATTCTGTAGGAAGAGAGATGCTTGTTGGTGTCTCTGAATTACATGGGTCATTGGCACTGGAGCTGACTGACGACCACCGGCCTGACAGAGAGGACGAGAGGTTGAGAGTGGAGGCGAATGGTGGGTTCATCGAGAATGAAGGAGGTGTGCCACGGGTGAATGGTCAGCTGGCTGTTTCGCGCTCAATAGGAGATGTAGCTTTGAAGAAGTGAGTTGATAGAAAAACTCTGGCCTCTTTTGTTCAGATGATGACTCCTCTGGGTTTTATGTATGCAATTGCCACCCAACTGAGATCGTATATATAAGGTTGTCATGAGGATGCCGTCACTGCCATTCTGAGAGGGAGGGATTTCCTCCTGTCTTTCATGTTTTGAACTCTCAGATATGGTGTGACAGCGGAACCAGAATGGACTGGTTGGCTGAAACTTGACAGCCAGAATTATAGTCACCTTATCATCGCATCTGATGGTGTCTTCGAGAAGTTGACAACAGATGATATTTGCCAAGTTGTGTCCGTGATGCGAACAGGAGGGAATGTCTCAGCTGCTCTGGGATTTGCCTCCTCGCGTAGGGAGCCTGCTATTGCTTTGCCATCTGAGAAGGAGCAACAACCTAGTCGACCAGCAAAAGAGGACCAACAACCTTCACGGTGCATTTTTCTCAATGTCTGTTTTTCTTTGTCTCATGCTTTCTGATTGTCATGGGTTTCTCAATGGTCTTCTTCTTCTTCTTCTTCTTCAGGATTTTGGTTTTGGTCACCTCTGCCTAGAAAGGCTAATGTAGAGGTCTCTTGAGCTGTGATGTGGGAGATGTTTGAGTAATGAGGACTTTTTTGCTTTCTTCTGGGGCATAGCTAGTGGATTGGATTGGGATTGTAGGAAGAAATCCAACATGGGTGAACATTAATTCTACTGGAAGTAGCTTGATGTTCTACAGGACTGGCATTGAAATGGATCTTGGGCTGTGTAGGGCTGTCATTGCTGTCCAGGAAGTCAAATCAGAAACACCATTGCCTCAAGTTGACAATAGTCATGATCTCAAAGAGCTACATGTTGTTTCTCAAGACAATGAAAGGCATCAACTTGGCATAGAATTCAATAATCAGCTGCCACCAGCTGCTGCTGTCAGCAATAAGAATCATCACCCAAGTTTTGTAGACCTTGCTTCTCGTTCTGAGTCATCCTTTGCAGAAATGACAAATGTTGATTTTTCAAGGGAGGTTGTACCTGCAAGAGCAGAGGTCTCACCCAAGAATATGGCACAAGAAATTGTGGATGCAGCTTATTTGGCAGGAAGCATGGACAACTTGGCTGCCCTTGTGGTTCCTCTTCACCCTTGTAAGTGTATCCCATCATACCCAGAGTCATACTCAGGAATTAAGTAGTATTTTTTTTGGCTTTCTTGTTCTCACAAAACCCAAATTCATTGTTTGTGAATATATAGGTCAAAAGCATGCAAGCAACAAGGGGCAGGAGGAATTGATCAAGAAAAAAGCAGCAGCTGCTCAAAGAGTCTCAGATGCTCTTAGAGCTTCAGAGCCTATGCTCTCCAACACCAACAGTATTTTGGGGAAAGACAGGCCAACAGATGAGAGTTTTTCTGCAGGAATGCTGGTGGGTCTTTGATGCCAACAGTCATGTGTCTTGCCAGAGTCTGCTGTGTAAGGAGGTGACAATTTGTCTGACTGATCTTGTCTAATCTCTTATGGTAATCAGTCTTGCTGTTCTGAGTTGAACTTGATGTTGGATTCTCATGATGATTGCACAAGTGCACTGTTTTGGTCACAGGTAAACGGATTTGAAAATGCTCACTGCTATGAGCTTGTTGACATTGTCATGAGAACCAAGATTCTGAAATCACACCCAGTCTTTGACAAGTACGAGTTCACTGAAGATTTTGAAGACATGGTTTCACCAACAGTAGAAAGTCTGCCTCCTGGTGCTGGACACACAGGTATGTCTTTTATGATCAAGGTGTTTGTTTGTTTGTTGGTTTGTGCAACAGTTCAAACTAGTCATTCTTCTTGTGAAAGTAGCCACCTTTAAGAAACAGTGCTGTCATTTCATTTCTTATTCAATTTACATTGCTTTATACACAGGAGTTGCAGGAGGCACACTGGAAGTTTACCGCGAGCATCTTGTCTGTACACCACTCAAGGGGAGTCAGAAGGAAGTCTGTCTTCGGCCAGAAGGTCTCTCACAGTTTCTGAGACTCATTGGATCAGTCCCACTTGACAGGCAGGGCTTGTTGTCTGCACACTGGAAGAAAGGTCCTCAGGCTCGATCCACAGAACCACAAGTGCTCCCCCCATACTATGTTCATCATCACAGGTACATTCTTTCTTAGCCCTGTATTAGAGCAACCCACCATCACTTCACATTGAGAAACTAAATCTATTGAAATGTCTCTGCATAGGGGATCCATTCTCATACATACTGTCAGTTAGGTTGATTTTACAGTGACGATGCAAAGCAGTACTGTCCTTTTTTTCCTCTATGGGTTGGGTTGTCAGCTAAGCCCAACAGGGTTGGTTTGAGATGATCATTGCATTCTTCTGTTCAGATACATGCTGAAGAAGAATTTTGCTCGGGGCTCATTCGGTGAGATATGGTTGGGTGTGAGGAGACCTTGTTGGAGGGACATGGGAGGTAAAATGGAATTCTTGGCTGGTTTCAACACATCATCAACATCTTCACACAGGGAAACCTTTCAAGCACCTCAAGATTCTTGCAGCATGCTGGGTGCCAAAATCTACAATGAGGAAGGTGGCACTTCCAGGAAACAATGGACAGCTGGAGATCTTTCAGGCTATGCTGATGACATGTTCATACTCAAAAGGATACTGGTGTTTTCTCTCTCCCACAACCCCTCCCCCCTCTTCCCTCTCTCTCTTTCCAATGTACTGCAATCAGCTTGTAGCTATGGTTCTTGAGTGCTAGCCAACATCATGACTGATCTCACTGTTTTCTGTGACTTCCACATCTGGTTTTTCTGTACTGTAGAATCCACAACATGGGTAGTGGAGAATGTATCATTCCTGTGGCAGACAACAGTACAATGGGCATTTTGTGTGTGGGCAAAAAACTTGTAAAACTGCATTGGTCTTTCAGAATGGGTTTTAGTCTTATGGTGACTTTGGGTGTGTGGTGTGAAGGACAGGTGGAAAAGGGTGCCAGTGCATACCTGAGTGGCCTGCGGGAGAAATATTTTGGTCAGATTTTTCTGAATGAATCTTTAGCGGCCAGGGAGAGGGCTGCAAAGCCTGCGAGACATCATCTTCACGATCCTGTTCTTGCTCACAATTGTGCTAATTTCAGAACATCCTTCTGGAACCCTTTTTGCTACTCCAAGCGTACTGTTGTAACTGCATCAGGTAATGGAAGCCATCCAGAATATGAAAGTGGAGCAGGTTTAGCACATATTGCTCGGTATGTGGAGTCGTTGGAAATGCCTGGCAAGCAAGAGTTCTGGCTTGTGTTCCACAACGAGGGGCAATCGCTTGCTAGCCTTTTGTATACTGCAGGCACTGGGGGTAAAGCAGAGGATGATAATGGAGAGCTGGGAGGATTTAAAGTGGTTCAACCATCTCCGTGGTGGAGATGGCTCAAAACAACTGATGCAGGGCGCACTGAAATGCGCAGCATCATGCATCAATTGTTGCTGGCAGTGAAGGAATGCCATGATCATAACATCACACACCGTGACATTAAACCTGGGAACATGATTGTCCGTGCAGAAAGGGATCATGTCAGTGATTGGCCTTCAAACTTGACCATGCGCATCATTGACTTCGGTAGTGCAGTGGACCGGTTTACATTGAAGCATCTCTATGGCCCTTCAGGTACATCTCAGGCTGAACAGACAGCTGAATATGCACCACCTGAGGCAAATCTCGGGAAGCATTGGATGCATTTTCACCCTGATCAAGCTTATATGTATGATTTGTGGAGTGTGGGTGTCGTGATGCTTGAGCTTGTGTTGGGTACTCCTCATGTTTTCCAAATCAGCACGCGGACTCGTGCTCTTCTGGACCATCGACTTCAGGGAATGGATGCATCTGCGAGAGAGATGATCTATTTGTTGAGGGCGTTTTTAGAGATGTGCATTCTGCTTCCAGGCATCCCTCCACAACATCATCATCACCATCACACAGAGACACTTCAACAGTCAGAGGAGGTGCGCCTAGCAGCATGGGAGTGCACAGAGGCAGCTTTCATGCAGCAGATCAAGCAAAGGGATCCACTTGGCATGGGAATGCCAGATATCTGGGCTCTCCGTCTTGTACGTCGTCTGTTACAATGGTACCCTCAGGATCGAATTTCTGCTGCAGAGGCATTGCAACATCCCTTCTTTCATCCCAGCCTTCAAGATGACCCCAGAAAATTGTAACCTTAGATGGGATGTACTAAAGGTGACAGAAAGAAGTAGTAGTTCCACGAGCCTTAAGTGGACAAATGTGCAAACACAAAATCTTCAGAAATGGAGGGTATGGGCAACAATGTTCAGAAGTGGGGTACAACGAGCAAGTTCTCATTTGCCTTAAGCTTTGGATTCATCATTGTACAGGGACAAGGTACAAATGAAGTGACAAAGCTGAAACTGTCAGTAGCTTTTGCCAGCTTCAATGCTGATACTGTTGGCTTTTTTCTACAGCATAGCCAACCTCATGACTGAGTTCTTGTTAGTGGCAGAAAATGTAACTGAGACTGAGGATACAGATTTTGTATTGTATTTTGGTGAGAATCTTTCTTTTATTCCAAATTATGCAGATTGGATCTGGTCTGATACTTTGCGATCTCCATTCACAAGGTTTATCACAGCAACTCAATTCTTTGTCATGTTTGTTTTGGTTTGACTGGAACAAACATAATGTGTTCCTCTTCAAAGTATTTTTGTGGATTTTTTTTTTTTCTCTGAGAAATGTCATAGATACTCTTGTGGTTTACTCAGATGAGGTTCTCAGCCAAGTATCCTCTGTTTACTGAGTACCCATCTGCCTTTTTCCAGCTGTCTGTCTATGGAGACTTCACTCTTAGGCAAAATGTACTTACACATGGAGTATGTTCTAGTATGGTGTGTGAAGTAAATCTAACACTAGTCCAAATTGTAAATTCAGTGTCATTGTTGTAAATTTAATGTTCATGGATGTAAGTAAGAAAGGTTGCTAATAGTTTGGGATGTGATGGTTTGTTGTATTGATAGGACAAAGGCATCATGTTGGGAGTCCCAAGTTATTGCCATACACCAACAACTCAGAAAGAAGATGAAGGAAAGACAATGTGAAGAAGACAATTACACAAGAAAGTATTTTGTTGGTATGCCAAGAATTTAACACTAATCCAAATTTTCAATTCAGTGTCATCATTTCTTCATGGGTGCAAGTAAGTTAGCAAATATTTTGGAATGTGATGGTTTGTTAAATGGACAAGACAAAGGTATCATGTTGCAAGTCCCCGGTTATTGCCATACATCACCAACTAGTGAAGAAGATGAAGGAAAGACAATGTGAAGTATCAATGATACCCAAAAAGAAAAAAATTGTTGTCACGCCAACAAATTGCAACATGTAACACAATCCGTGTTGGTTGCCAATGTGACTTCGATACCATCTCCGCAAAGACCTCTTACTGGCAACATTAAACATAGGTGCAACAGGTATGGTTCTTTATCTAAATGATATAGAATTGTCTATGAAATGGGTTTTCTAAGGCATAAATGATTGAATTTACTTTCCATAAATCTCAAGTTGTTGCAATATGTAGTTCATGATATAAGAAAGGCATGTCATTGCACGAATATTTTTCTCTTATAGAATCAAACTAATTGGAATAAATCATAAGTTGTTATTGATTTCTTATGTGCAATTTCTAGTTTTACGTTTTTGCTTCAAGTTCTTTTATTTCAAACATTTTGTTTATATTAATCCACATGTATTAATGTGTTTTAATGCACATCACGTGATCACATGTGGAAATTGAATGTTTTTGTCCTCTCAAGTGACACCAACACATTCAAGTATTTTTTGACAAGTTTCAAAATATGTTTTTTTCTTCGTGTGTTTGTAACAATGTTTCTTTTGCCAATTCTTTTCATTTTGTAGTAGCAAACAAATTTTCAGTAATGACATTTTTTTTTACATTAAACCTTTTTCTCAAAAACAATTTCACAAAATAGCAAAAATTCACCACCCAAAAACCTTCCTATAATTATTATTAAGAACTTGATTGATTAGAGGTCCTAAAATCAAAAAAATTGGAAAAAAAAATTTCAAAAAGAATAGTAGATTTTAGTTGATTTTGTAAGTTAGTTAAATGTGCATTAAACATTCATGTTGATGCTCAACATTAGAATTTGATCTCACTTTGGTGTGGCCATTTGACAATGTTTAAGTTTTTTTTTTTCATTTGAAATGAATTTTAACAAAGATGTTTTAACTCAAATCCATCCCATGTGCAAACAAAGCATAAATGAACACCCCATAATTATTTTCACATATGAGGCCTATCTTAATTTGTTATGACATTTTAAAATGGAAAAACTTATACTCGTTCCAAAGGCGATTAAAACGCTCAAAGATATATATTAATGTGCATTCATTTTTTCTCATCGATCAATGATAAGCTAACCAAAATGCGACAATATATTACTTGCTTAAAATTTCTATGGTTTTAAGTTATGTTTTCACACAATGTGCATCTTTCTTCAACTTGTCCACCACATGTTCTATTTCCAACTTGAAAGCTTCACTCTTTACTCCTACAAAGAAGATATTAACCAAGAATCATATTATGCTCGAACGTCACAATATTGTAACAACTTTTGATAATCATGCTTGAGTCATTAGGCATTAGCAAATGGAGACTAATTTCAAAGACAAAAGAGATGATATGCAACTCCTAGAAAGCAAACGAAAAATGGACATGGAAAAGGAAAAGTTCACAAATACTAAAGATGATGACACATAGATGTGGAGTCAATGAGGAATGTAAGAAATACGGAGTGCACATGATCATTCAAAGAATTGGTGCACTTGAAAATTGGGGTTGAATTATAACAATAAGTGAATGATAAGCCTAATATTTGAAGAAAATAAAATTATTAGTGGGTCTCATCGCTATTCTTGATTTCAATTCTTCCTTTTTCAAAATTAACAAGAATCTAATGTAAGTTTAATGCCAATACAAATATATTACACCTTGATGTCAACCTTCCTCCACAAAATTGTGTTTGATTAAACTAATAAGGATGCCTCTAGAATCAATGTCAAATTTGTTGAGCTCTTTTGCCAAATGTGGTTGTTCTAGTTCTTTAAAAGGGGACTATTGTGATGCACCTAGAATGTCAAATGATTGAGTGCAAACCATGAGTTCCAAAAGCTTCACTTCCAAGGTTTTGCCTTCAAATTGAAAACCAGAAATAATAGAAAAGAACGAGAGAAGGGTGGTGCATTTATGATTCAAGTTGGTGAAAGATGGGCTTGTATATTTGATGTTATTGCTTGCCTTTTCAAATGAAAAACAATATAAGAAACAAATCAACAAAGTGTTAAACATTCAAAGAGAAACAAAAAAGGTCATTGTTATTGAAAACATGTACAAGCACACAATAATATAAAAATGTGATAATATTTTATTTTGCATATCTAAAAAGAACTCCTATTGCAACAACAAATGTTGAAAGCAAACAAGTGCCATTCAAAGCTTGTTTCAAGTTTACAAGTTGCCAAGAAAAGCAATTCAAAAAACATTTGCATTGTAACTAACAATGCAAATTGATTACTATTAACATAGACTCCTCAACTCCTCATAGGAATTTTCCAAATAAAATTTTTATGGGAATTACTACTAGCAATACTAAAACAAATCGTTTATTCAATAACATTTAATAATCGATTTTTATCAAACATGTAATATTTTTAAATAAATAAATTCATCAATATCTATCTTTTCATTTTCCATCTCACTAGTTTTTTAAAATTTTTCCTAACATGTTTTATTATTCTCATTATGTTTGGATAGTGCAATTTTTTCCCTTTTACAACATCATTTAAACTTTCTATAAACAACATTGTAATTTTTTATGCACCTATAATCATCATTGTAATATGATTCCTTGTATACTCTTCCATATGCTCCCCAACCTAAAAGCTAGTTAAATATTGCATATCATAACTTTACACCAACTTGTTTTTTTTGCAATATGTAAATTTTGAATTTAACTTATTTTTAACAATAATTTCAAATTTTCAAAACCTTTTTATACTATGGTTGTTAAAACAATTATTAATATAATTGACACAAACAATGTAAGTACCACAAAAACGATAATCATTTTTAAACATTTTTTTCATATAATAAATTGAAAACTCTAACAGGTGCCAATTTTTAAAACAACATTTAACAACCTTTTCTAACTTTCATTGTTTATACCCATTCCCCTTTAGTGTGAAAACATGGTCAAAAGAACCAAGGGTGCCAAGGTAAAAGTCCTTTTCCAAGGATGGCACATGACACGTGTCATTTTTATGTTGGTTTATAACTTTAAAATTTATATTTTGAGTACTCCCTTTAACACTGCATTTTAGATATAAATATATTTTGACTAAAACTTGATTTTATATCATGTATATTATGCATTCATGCCCTCTATCACAGAAACATGAACAATTTTTGTTAAAGGCACATTTTCAAAATCCATATTTTTTAGGGTCAAAAGCATTTTTGAGTCAAATGTATTCAAATTAGTTATAAAAAAAAAATCGTCAATTCAAGTCTTTTTGCCCTTCTAATCATCAATGTTAAAATCTTCTCCAATTTTCGAAACAAATGATGCACATTTGGTAGAAAAAAATGACGTTTGAAAAAAACAAAATCTATCCACTTTTGAAGTTTTGAGTGCTTTGAACATGCAAAAACATTTTTTATTTGTGTCAAAATTTTAGCATGTAAACTTTGCAATTAATGGAAAATATTTCAAAAAATATGGCAATTCAAATTATTATGTTTCACTTATGATCTTTCAAACATACAGAAGTGTAGTTTTAAAGAATGTCTACTCACTTGGGTGACTCCTTTGACTATGTTTTTATCTTTTGACAACATCATTTAATGCAATTTTCCATCTTAAGTTAATAATTTTTATTGATATCAAAAACACATATATGTAATGGCACATTGCTTGATAACGATGTTTGAAAATTAGTGTTACAATAAGAAGATTGATGTAACCCAAAAATAGGAACATTTTCAATAATGAAACTTCTTCTAGGAAAAAGGTGATGAAGTGTTTAAGTCATTTAATGTTACAATATATGACATTGTTTCATTAAATTTTAAAATTATGTTAATGATTATTATTTTGGGCAAATAGCCCATCCATTGTTTAGCAAATTGGTGAAATCAAATCAACCCACCCATGGTAACATGAATTTACATGAGTTGATTTTATAATTAGTCAAACAATTATGAACAATATATGCATAACAGTGTGGTTATATCACTATTAATGCCCCTTTCTTGTAAGGTTTTTTCCACATGCATGTGGATACTAACTTTTTATAATATTGTAACATGATTTGAAATGGTTAAAAAAAGATTCACCCCATAGCCAAATTGAAGATTCACACCCATGATGTGCATGAAGCATTTACTATAGAATATGTGGAATTGTGTTTAATAAGGTCTTAATGAAGGGTTATTGTTTTGAAAGTACACAACCATTTTAATTACATTTGTTTTATTCCACACCCACTTGTTGATCATTCTTGAACTAGGTGGCAAGTTAATGAGACCTTTATAAATGTATTCCACCATAGATTTAGAACCTTGTGATCCCTAATCTCACAACATGTCCTTGTGGTTTAAACAATATTAAAATAAATTAAATTTTCAATTAAATTTAGTCATGATTGAAGCAGTTAATCGATTTAACCATTGCTAAAATGATTCCATGTTAATCAAATAACATCATATTTGCCCAAAGTCGAAAGGATCTTATCATGTAAAAGGTTGCTTAGACATTTGTGATGCATTGAAATTAAACCTAGTAAACACATAATGTGAAAAAAAAATGAAAATTAATTTATGCGTATTTGGTGCAAATATAATTTTTAAAAACACAATATTATGTATATGTGATCATGCACATTATATATACATATATATATATCATTTAAGTGTAATCACAATGTAAATTGTATCCCATATTCTTTTATTCAAGCATTCACATCATCACTTTGCTATGTGTATTGTTTCATATAGTGAGATTACTATCAAGTAGTTAAGGGGGACATCCAATACATGCTTGGTGATGTAATTGCAAATCATGCTTGAATGAAAAGTAATACATGGGATGGGCCTCTTCAATTGTCCATCACCCAAATAAACCTCACTCTTGACATACTCTTAAAAATAAAACATGCCCACATGGCTTACTTATGTAAATGACAATATCAAAAGTCTACATAAACTACCAAATCAAAGTTAATGCAAATATAAGTTGTATTTATAATAAGCATGCACCATGCATTTCAAAAACATGTTTTGAAAACAACTTTGTTGTATGAATAAGGATGAGCATGGTTTTTTCCATATTCATATAAGAAAAACTAAAAACTAAATCAATCAATCAAACATAAACAAATGAAGAAAAAAAAAGTCCAAAGGAAATCAATGAACTTATGAAATTAAAAAGTGCATATGAAGTTGAATTTTTTTCTACATTTGATTTACTTTAGGGTGTTAAACATGTTATCTATCTAAAAGAAGGTAAAAATATTCTTTGATATGTCATTACAAGAATTCACAACTTTTCAAACAATACAATTTGACTAGATTGTCCATCTTGACTGGTGTATTGGTACAATTTGACTAGAGGTACAAAAAATCAAAGTGACATGTACCTTTTGACTAGTCACATTGACTATGTTGTCATTTTTGACTCTTTAATCAAGTGGAACATTAGTCAAATGGGTCAAGAAAATGACATGTTCAATCAAGTTGGCAATGTTGTAGTCAAATGGGACATGCTTATAGGGGGTCATTTTGTAGGTACTAGGCTTTAATATTCAAAAAGTTTAGTTTACAACTAATACATGTATGATAACCTCCTATTGATTTTGCCTATGCAAAGATAGGGAATTTTCCAATATAATTTGTTCAAGGGGATGTGATAATTTTTGTCCATCATTCATATAATTGCATGCACATTTTTGGGCAACAAAATAGTAATGGATACGGCACATAGTATGGGCAAAATTATTGCAAGCATTGCATGGCAATCAATCAAGGCCATGTGAGAGGGAAAAAAAAGAATACTTGAAATAGAAATTGTACTATTGCAAGGAGCATTCAAATTGAACATAATAGTCCTTGGAAGAAAACATATGGCTAGAAGCATAGAGTAATTGTATTAGTTGAAAATGAGTTCAAGTATACATGTTCATGTTTGGGTCACACCAACCATATAAACAACAAGTGCATAGTCACCCAAATGGCACCTCACATTAGAATAGGAGGAAATAATTAAGTTCCATGCTTCGACCCATATTATAATAGATACCTAGATATGTAGTTCACTTGTAAGCAAAAGATTTCTCTAATTTAATCAATGTGTCCAACACTAATACAATTTGTTGTCAAAAAATAGGATCCAATTTAACCCCAAGTTTAATTTGGGTATGACATATTGAATCACTTGTGTACGTTGTAATTGACAACCAAGGGATTTTGTTGCAAAATATGCCCATGACGACACTCTGTGCACAACAACTTTCAGCAACTTCCAAAATGATGTCGTTAAATTTGCATCCAATAATCACCCATCATGCATCAATCATGAAATGCACAAATGTTCAATTAATTGCTAAAAAATATGTTCATTTGTTGCAAAAATTGCACTTGGTGAAATGAAAGTATGTTACTTGTCAATTTTTTAGGTTATTAATGAAATCATTCAAACTGATTAATGAAGTTTGTTCTGTCTATTATAGTTACAACTTGATATGTTCAAGATTTGTCACCTACACATGGATCTCAAACTTTGAACCTAGTTCTACGATTATAATTACAACCTCAAAACCATTAACATTTTGATGCAATAGATATATCATATTATACCCAATTTCTAAGTTAACCTACCATATTGCAAACATCATGCTAGAACAAAACTTGAAATGAGTTTGGAAGCCAGATGGAAGTATTGTTACCCTCATATTCTTCTAAAGAAAGTTTTTCATCCTTGACCCCTTCATTTGAGTCACCGCCTTCAGAAGCCACTCCCAAGTCTAGCAATGCAATCTTTGCATTAGCTTCTTTATGAAATTATGACCTTCACATTTCTGGTTCTCAAGGCAACACCACCTTCCAATTTTTGCGTGACCTCACATCATTTACAAATTTTCGAATTGTGACCCCTGTTTCAAATTTTGAGTTGTATTCTGAAAAAAAACAAGCAATATCTAAAAGACTTTCACGTTCTTCATAGGCTAGGTCAATATAACAATTACTTAATCGCCCCCAAAGCTTATCATTTTCAATACGATCCTCCCCCAAAGGTTTTGCATTTTTCAACTATGATAAACCTTCTTTCCGTTCTTGTGGATTTCTTTTGGTAGAGAGCCAAGAACCCATGACCTCAAGGGATAATGGTAGCCCTTGACATGCATTTACCACCTCATTGTGATGGATGCAAAATCATGACGAGGTGTTGAATGTCTAAATACTTTCCAAGAAAAAGTTCCATTGTTTGTTTTTCATTGAGTCCATCCATTTCAAACTTCCCATCTTCATGTATAACATTTTCAAAATCTTTCCAATTTCGCCCTGTCATAATTATTCTACTACCATTTTCACTTCTTTTGATGCCATCTATGTCTTTGCCCAATAGCTCAATTATTTGAGTCTCCTTAACATCATCAATGACCACAAGTACTTTCATTTCTGTCTAACATTCTTCAAAATATCTAAGATAAGTCGTGGGATCCTCTAATTTTGAGTCACGTAAGTCCATGATGATTTTTTAAAAAACTTCCACAATGTCACTTTCTTTGACATTTTCCAAGAAACTTGATTTCTTAAAATCAACATGTATTTGATGGTAAAGTTCCTTCACCAATGTTGTCTTCCCAATCCCACCCATTCCAACCACAACTAGCATATGGTTGTCCACAATTTTCTCCTTAACATTGGCAATAGCTTCATTGAACCCAATCACATGTTTTGGCAATGTTGGTAGGCTTGCATGCTTCAATAGAAAATCCTATGTCAACACAAATTCATTTAATCCTTGCAACCCACAATTTGTATTTTGATAAATACAAATAAAAACATAAACTTTTCATTGCCATAACTTTGCCCATTAACACTACAAGCTATAATCTATCTTTTCTACATTCACAATTTTTTTAACTACAATCAACTTTGATTGACAAAAACAATAAGATATCCATGAAACACCAAGAGGAGTCTAAAAATATAAAAAATATGAAGGTTGCCCCAAGGTTGGCCTTTGTGTGAAAAGGTTAAAAATTCTTTAAATTCAGTACATGTACAATGTGCTTTGATAAAAAATATGCACATTGCAAAAAATCTTTCAATTTGGGTTGGTCTCATTTGAAATTGTTAATTTGCTTTATTCATTTCGTGCATTCTAACATGTTACATGAACCTTGCAACTTCTTTTATGTTAGAACATTGAAAGCATAAACATTAATCAATTTGACAAATTGCTAATCAACATGGACATTAACAAATCAACAAATTCAATTTCATCTAATATTATTCTCCAATGATTGTAAGTTGAACGACAATTATTACCTTTTGACACCCCTCCAAAAATTGCAAAAGCATACTATAACTTGGATGGTTTTGATTAGGTGGCTTGCAAACATTGAAATGATCGCAACCTTCAACTCTATAACATTCGTGTCCTAGAATTTGGGTTGGTCCAAGTTCCACAATCATACCCTGCAAAACCAAATGTTTTCCAATCCTATTAAGTTTTTATACAATAGTCTTTGAATGCTAGCCATCCATTGCACAATTGACAATGTTCATCACTTACCACATTATCATCAATAGGCTTGGTTTTGACGAACACATAAACACCATAAATGTTTGTGCAACTTGCAAGCGTCTTAATGAAATCATTTGATAAATTTGTTGCCTTGGATATGGAGGGATCAATATTTTCCAAGACTTTGACCAATTGCTTGGAATCCAAACTGATTTCACATTGTCTACAAATATATTCAATTAATGGTTGTGACCCAATATGTGGTACAACATAAAAGGCCACCCCTAGCATATTTCTCAAAAAAACATTTGTTTTTTCAACATAACTTTTTTCTAGATTGTTACAACGTTGTTGTTGAAATATCTTATGAATCTCAAAGACCAAGCTCTTGATGACAATACCACCAAAGTTGTGCCCTATGAGCACAAATGGGTGTTCTTGGCCCAACTTCCACTCATAATGTAGATCAAGATCAATAAACACAACATTAAATAAGCACATAGTAGCCATGTGTGTCATTCTTTCAACAATCAATATGCTATGATCTATGCTCACTGCAAATTTAGTACATCCCACAATTTCAAGTACATGCCTCTTGTATATTGAAGTCCACAACACTTGCAGCTTGCACATAAACACCTTAAAAAGAATAAAGTTATGTGATAGTTTGATATGGTCTTTATACAAAGTTTGAACAAATTTCGTATTACAATAGAAAATTAAAAATATATTGAATTTATAAATTCAAATTGTAATTGACAACTATCCAATGATTATACTATTTCATATTTATTTTATACAAATAAACTTGTGCAAAAACACAATGAAAATGTGTTCCTTAACACATTAGGTCCCATGTTTACAATGGACATCAACCATTAATCATGCCCCCCATCTTACAAACTTTTAAATGATTCAAATAAAACTATGGGTTTGCATTTTACAATTAATATAAAAAAGATATGTTGGTTGAATTATGTGTTGGTAATTATGTAACATCTAATAGTCTTGTGAATGGAGTTGGCATTTTTAAAGCATCAACAACATATTGTTAAAAAACCATTATATGAATAATGTTTCAGAATTTTAAAATTGGAACATTAACAAAAGAAAAATATAATCATTATTACAACAACAACATTGAATCAAAATGGACAATAATTGAACCTATCATCAAAAAACATAAAAGTTGGTAAATCCCAATCATTTATCATAATAAGGTTTCAATTTCCAATAACAAGAACCATTCATCGTTTTCAAGGATTATCACTAGATGAATTGATTTTTGATCCCATTAACATTAAAAAACATGGGTCAAAATATACATCATTATCCCACATTCAAACAAAAAAAATAAAAAATTTGTTAGCCCTTCTTCAACATGAAATTTTTTATGTGGATCCAAGAGTACATGTATAAATGAATAGATTGAAAACAATTGTAATTTGGATACCATTGATTCTTCAATTAAAAACTTACATAATTTTCATGTAATTATCCAAGCCTTGAATACAACTTCTTTATGCCAACATTACAAAGACATCAATCATGATCATAACCTTCAAATGTTTCATGTCTTATGTTTTATATAAACAAGAATACACCATGCATCAATAGACGTGCACAAATTTATAAATTCGTCGAAATATTCATATATTTCAATCCATGATGGTCATGGGTTAATGATGATGTATATGACACATGCATTTAGATTCCTTCAATATAATAATTAATGATGGTTTAAAATATATAGTAATTTTTAAAAATATTTATACATGAAAAAATAAAATTGTATGTGTGTATAGAGTTCATTCATGTTCAAATTTTACATTCCTAAATAATCTTCAAATTATAATTCAATAATCTTTTGAACATTGTCCAATCATCATTATGGGAGATTTTAATGTTGACATTCTAAAAAACAATAATCAACCAAAAAATAAACAAGAACTATTACATTTCATGGATAATTTCCACTTAAAATCACAATTTAATGAAAGCGCCACAAAAGCTAGATTTCAATTAGACCATATATGGGTAAATGTCCCTGTAAATGAATGCAAATATGGTGTAACAAAAGCATATTGGTCATATTTTCACAAATTGATTTATATGGCATTCAAATTATCAACACACTTCCCATGTGTAACAAAAAACTATTAACTTAAAGTGTAACATTTGTGAAAATATGCATGTAAATGTTGCATTTTCCACCTAATTAATTGCTCCCAAAATGTTGGCACCTTATGGCTTGAATTTGCATTTTTACATTCTTTTTTACATGGACCATGTGTAAAAAAAATCGTAAATATTAATACCAAGACAATTTTTAAAAAAATGATTGTTCTATCCATATGTACACCCATCAAACATCATAACAATACACCTTTTATGGAAAACCTAAACCCAAAATGTGACAAAAACAAATATAAAAAATGCTAAATTCTCAAACTTCAAAATGAAAATGAGACCAAAAATAAAAATCTTTACATGTAAATTATATCCATTCAATATTGATGTTTATTTCAAACATCGAAATACCACATGCACATTACTAAAAATTGTCTACATAATCCAAGTTTTAAAAACTTGATTTTTTCTTAAACAATATAATCAATCATAACTTTATATTCATTTGTATGGTTAAAGAAAAGACAATGGAACTATGGTTTTGATTTCGAAACATGTACACTGAATTCTGAGATGGTTAGAAAACTTTATTTTTTAGTACAAATGTGAGATATATTTGTTATGATCTTTCATAAAGCCAATAAACTTTCATCCAATATAACTTGAGTTCAGAGTAGAACATTAAATGTAATACCTTATTTTCATTTTCAGGACAGAGCCTCGGGTGGCAGAACCGCTTGCTGCATAAAATACAAAAGCATTGCTTGCTTCTTTTTCCCCATTTGCCCAAACAAGATGCGTCTGGTGCTGCTCACCCACCAGACAGACACATCTTGTTGCTCCTAATACAACAATTGGAGTCCCTGTTATGCATGTTTTGGGTCTGTTACGGACTCAAAACCTGCATAACAAGAGGACCCAATGTGTGTCTTGGGCAGCATCTATCTTTTTTTTTGGAGAAAAAGATCGATCAACTCAAGGGCAGACAAGGAAAAAAAACTTTTGCAAGCAATGCTTTTGTACTGCCTACAATAAAGATTAACTAACATCTTCCCTCTACACACCCACCTACCAGACCCATGGTACTGTACCAACACCTTGGGTGAACCAGCACCTACATTACCGAGTGGGCGCACTAGTACCATGGTTAAAACTTGATATGATTTTGGGTTGCATCTAACCATGGTGAAATTCCCACCCCTTCAGTTAAAAATCAGGGTCTCCGAGTCCAAATTTAACATTTCCTGGGTTGAATATGGCCACTAAAAGGCCTCACTCAAGAAGCTGAAGGTACCACCAGTAGGTGCTCACTGCTGGCTCAAGGGGGGCGTGGGGTGGGGGCCAAACATACCAACTAGTGGTGGGCCGGTTCTCACATTGTGGACGAAGAAAGAACCGGCAGGTAAGGATCGGCGGGTATATAGAACCCTGGTCGGTCGGTCGGCCGGCACGGCAGGGCGGTTCTAATAAGAAGAGAATTAATTCAAGGAACCGGCAGCCTCGAAGCTTTAGGGTCCGATCCTCTCTCACTTAGGGGCCGCTCCTGAATCTTAAGGGCCGCAGAGAAGCTGCGGGCAGGGGTGCTGCGAGGGGAACGAGCTCGCGAGAGAGACGACGCGAGAGCTGTGCGATTGATAGCATCAGAAGAGGTGCTTTGCGGGGGTGGGAGAGGGGGAACTCTCGCGCTCACTACAGATCTCCTTCTTCTCCATCACTATCGCCGCCTCCTTCCCTTTCTTCTAGATCCCTCGTCAAAACCTCCTCTCAATTTCCTCCCCATTTCCTTTTTCCAGTGGCGCCTTTGTTTGCTTGTTTGCTTCTTCTCTTTTGTTTTTTTTGGTTCCGCCTCTTCTTTCTCCAGTCTCTTCTTTCTCGGTTCTGTCTCTTCTCGTCTATGGCTTGTTGCCGAAGCGTCCTGTGGTTTCGGTCTGCTTTGTAATTGATCTGGTTGCTTTGGCGGCAGCACAGCAAGTAGTAGTCGGAGGGCGGACGGACGGACGGACGGAAGCGCAAGCAGTAGCAGCAACAACGAGTATCTTCTCCAACGCTCGTCTTTGTTTTGTCCTTGTTTTGTTTTCTAGGCTTTTTCCTCTCCTTTGTCGCAAGCTTTGTTGCAATCCCTCCCCTGTGGCTGGCGTGCCCTTGGTTTGTCTCTCCTTTTCTCGCATGCTTTTTGCTTTTGTTTCGGGAAAGACTTTTGTTCCTGCTTTTCAGGGTGGGGGGGAAGGGAGAGCAGGAGGGCCGGAATCTAGGCTTCAAGGGCGGGTTGGTGTTATGTATACTTTAGGGGGGGGAGAGTATCTATTCTTGCGTTTCGGTTTCAGATTGCGTGAAATTCTGTGTTTTGAGGGGTTTCAATCCTTGGCCTGTTTTCTGCTGCTTGCAGTCCGATCTCCTGGGCAACGGATCTTACAAGTTTGTGGCTGGCTTCTGATGTGACGGCGTGTTTTTTTTTCTTTGCAGGAGCTGGGACGTCTGGTGCCCGAGCATCAGTGGGGTTTTCTGCATATCTATCAGTGACAGACATCAGGTGTGCTTCCTGGATCTTGAAGATTTTCTGTGTTGTACTAGGGTTTGTTTCTTGGTGGATGTGTTTTTGTGATACCTACTAGGGCCAGCAATGATGGTCGTCATCTGCAAAATTGTGAGTTTGGACATCAATTTTGGTCGGTTTGTATGTAGAAGAGGATGTGCAGTTGCAGGTGTACAAGAGGACTTCCTGTTCGATTCTTGTTTGGAGTCTGGATTTGATACCTTCCTTTTGTTAGGCCTTGTTGGGATCATGAGGATATGGTTTGCTTGCTTGAAAGATCACGTTTTCAGCTTTGTGTTTGGGAGAGGTGTTTGTTTGGATTGTTGTGTCATGGATGATTGTGGCATATCTTTGTTTCAAAGTGATTTTTTAGGTACAGAGCAGGATAGGGAAGGCAAGTCAAGATGCCCAAGGATCCTAGCAGCCACTCTCTGTTATCACCAAAGGCACAGGGTGTAGTGTACAAGCCCTATTCTCGGCCTAGCAGAGGAGTGGCAAGCTCCTCAAAGTTTGTGGATGATGGTGCACAGAAGAAAGAATGGGAGGAGGCCACTTGCCCCATTTGTTTGGAGCATCCACACAATGCAGTTCTGCTAATCTGTGCATCTCATGACAAAGGATGTCGCCCGTATATCTGTGACACCAGCTATCGACACTCAAACTGCCTTGACCAATACAGAAAAGCTCATGACTCTTCAGACAAGGCTGATGGCACGCTAGGTGGAGTTTCCAGCATCATGGCCCAGGGTAGATCGTCTCAGGAGGCAATAGATGTGGGAAGAACTTGGGGAATAGGACCACTGAGGATACTGGGGACAGCAAGCGAGAGATTGGAGGAGGAGCATGTGGAAGGAGGGATGTCTACAACACCAGTAGGGTTGGCTATGCAAGGTTTTGCAGCAAGAGGTGCTGAGTATGTGAGTGGTGGATCCTCTGTGGGAGTTGATTTGGGAAGAGATGATAGTGGTGGACGAGGGTCATTGGAGCTCTTACAAGGAGCTGCTTCAGGTACTGATGCTGATTCAGGGCACTTGCTCTGTCCTCTTTGCAGAGGTAAAGTGGAAGGGTGGAAGGTTGTGGATGCTGCGCGACAGCATCTCAATCGCAAGATACGAACCTGTGCACAAGAAGCTTGTGGATTTAGTGGGCCTTATGAGGAGCTGCGCAAGCATGCGCGGGGCATTCATCCATCAGCACGCCCCTCTGATGTTGACCCTGCAAGGCAGCGGGACTGGCGGCGGCTCGAACGTCAAAGAGACATAGGGGATGTGCTTAGTACCATACAGTCAGCCATGCCAGGCGCCACTGTTCTTGGGGATTATGTGATTGATGGTGATGATGAAGATCCTGAGGAGGAGGAGGATGGAAGTGATTTTCCTGGTGATGAAGGGAACTGGTGGACGGTGTTTTTGTTGTGTCAGGTGTTTGGGCCAGCATCAATAGTGGGAGGAAGAGGATTGCCGTCGAGGGTTAGAGGAAGGTACCAACAGTCAGGGAGCACCCATACAAGGGGAGGGCCATTGTGGGGGGAGAATCTACAAGGCAACAATGGGAGTGGGGGCCCAAGTAACAGGCTGGGGACCAGTGCTAATATGGATGGGGGAACACCATCAACAAGTCGTAGGCGGAGGAGCCGGCAGCGAGGAAGAGGAGATGTCTTGTAGTAGTGGTGCTGGTCTTTCTACTTTTCACAAAGTAGATCCCAATGGTTTCTAAAGCTCACCATTGACTGGGAGCATTGCAGGACAAGAGGTGACAATTTGTTGAATACTGCAACATGCACTGAGTGGGTCTCCTCTCAGTAGGTATTAGCTTTCATTTTGACAATCGTAGTTTATATCATTGATATGTCTTGATGAGCTCTGTCATTCTCTGGGTGCCTGTACCCATTGCTGTGGGAAGGGACATCTATGAGACTTCCCCAAAAAACTATGTAGCAGAAAGGTGTTACAATTTGGGTGCCTAGTATTTTGTGAATTTCTCCCTTTTGGAGGTGCCTGATTAGGGTTAGTGGCTTTGATGAACTTAGAAGGTGAAAGGAGAGGGACAAATCCCTCATATACCTCTTTATTCATCATGGTTTTATCCTGATTCAGATGCTCAACCAACAGCAATTTGCTCATGCTCTGAACCATCTTCAGAAACATGGTGACTTTGACTCTCTGACAAAATAGGTGTGGTTAGGGAGTTGATTGAAAACTCTCGTGTTCAAAGTTGCTGTTTATGAAATTCATGGGGTCATCATGCTCTTGTGTTTGCAGAGCTTTTATTGACTTTTGAAACTAGTAGGTCACTCAAAACGCAGTCAAATAAGAAATCTCATTGAAATGGCTCCCCACTGTTGTCTGCAGCAAGCCCCTGTGTAGTAAATCAGATTGAGTTTGTTGACATCCTTTGCAACTCAATTTTGAGTAGCAACCAAAACGATCTTAGGGTCAATTGCTCTTTCAAATGCATGTGGGCCACTGGCACATAGAACATTGTGAGGTTTAGCCAATAGTCTACAAAGTTCCTGATGATGTGCCAGAATCTCTCCTGAGAGAATGCCAATTATGGAAAATGATGCCCATAATTGGTCAAACCTGGTGACGGGCATCTGGCCACCGCACAGTTGGGTCTTCCCAATGGCAATTGCTTGACACATTCATGTGACTGAGAAAAAGGGTTTTAAAGTCTGTACTAGTAAATTTGAAATTTCCTTTGGCAAAAGCTGTGGAATATTAATGGTTTATAATTGCACTTCATGTACCACCCTGTCAAAGAGGCAATAGCTATGGCACATCAGCAATGCCGCATACTCCAATGCATTGTTTTTTTGTCCCTTAAAATATTGCAAAACAGTGAAAATTTGTCACAAAAAAATTCATTGCTACAGTGCAGGTTTTGTTTGTTTGTCTGTTTTGTTTTGTTTTGTTTTTTTTCTCTTTTTTCCAATTTTGCAATGTAGCCAAACTTGCAATCATCCACAAGAAGATTTAGCCGGATTTGGCTATAGACGAGATACAAAAGTCCAAATTTTAAGAATCCTTTTATATTTTGGCTACTTGCTGGAACCTGTTGTGGAAATCTGGCGACTTCATTTTGATTTCCTTTTTCAAAATCTAGTGAATTAGGGCCATTTTCTTCACAAAAATCTTTTGTACATGTTGAAATCGCATTTTTCAGGTTAAAAACTGTGAAAATTGGAACACACTCCTCCAGCTAGCACTAGAATTTTTTTGGTTTTAAATTAGCTTTCCTATTGTCTATCAAAGCTAACAATGTAAATTTCCGCTAGAAAACTGGAGGACAAAAGAAGTGGGAAAGTCATCATTACTTTAAGAACCCCAGACCATATAACAACCAGTATGGTAAAGCTTGCTAGAAGCTTGCTAGAACCTGGGGTCTGTACACTTGACAACCCAATCATCACAACAAACGCTTCAGAAATTTTGATACCATTTGGTTTAGTTGTTACTTTCTTGTCAACAAATGTCATCACAATTGTAGGAACTGTTGTACTGTAAAAAAATGGACCAAAAAGTTACAATGCAAATAGTGTTCAATTTCATCTAGTCTTCAAGATCATCTTCTGCAGTTGCTACACCAGTGATCACCATGCAAATCCCGGCTTTTATTTGGCCCAAAACTAGGGTAGACCGACCCATCACTGATTGCCTGTCTATCACCAAGCACTTTGGCAGATCTTTCTCAATTCTTCTCCATTTTGAGTGATTTAAAATGTTATAGGAGCGCCTTCTCAAGCTCTACAAATCATCTTAGAAATGCAATGCCAAAGGACCAGCAAAAAAAGAGCAGTAAAGAAATTATGTTGTTTCAAATTTCAACTTATTAATTTTTCTGCATTTTGACCTCTCCTATTTTCAAACCTCACAACTCTCTTATTTCTTATTCATTTTAGATGATTTAAAGTGCCATAGGAGCACCACCTGAAGTTCTACAAATCATCTTTTGAATTCTAATAGAACAACAACAACATAAAAGGAATTTTTTGGGGGTGTTCAGGAACCAGCCTTTGTAGTTTTCGGTGATTTTGTGTTTTTGAGTTTTCGACCCTTCACTTTGGGGGGCTGTAACTTTCTCATTTCTAATCTTTTTTCAATGATTGTTAGTGCGTCAGATGCAACAAGAGGAGGGGTTCAAGTTTTGTTTGGACACCAGAAACAACAGAGCCCTCCCGTTGCATCTGGGCTGCCCTGAGCGCTTAAGTGTTCAGTCACTGGCCAGTCTACCCTACCCACTTGGGTTTGGGTTTCACCATTTCAAAGTAAGAGACTTCAACTGCCAACACCAGCCTTCAACATTGTCCAAGTTGCATTGATTATATTGGAATCTAGCTTGTTTTCATGACATGTCAAAGTACGCAATGGAAAGACATAAATTCTGGGGGGCAATGGAATGCATTCAAATCATATTTAAGGGTGAGAATCTGAAAGTCCTCTCTTAAAATGTTCTCACAAAGTGGTGGATGCTTTTCAATTAGTGCATATAAACTTTAGACTTTTGTACAAACTTCTTAGCAAATGTCAAAAGATCACAACAAAAGGGAGTGGTTTGTTGCTTCACATTAAACAGACACTTGCACCAGTGAAACAAGATGGTAATTCCATTCACAAATGTGCAAAAGGCAAATGTAAATGTATAACCTGTGGCTTAAAATTTGTCTAGGGTAGCCTCAGGACCTGTTACTGGCATGCAACTCTACTCCCTCTGCAGTAGATCACTGTATGTGCAACATGCAAGTTGATCTCACTTGGCTGTCTTGACTGCAGTGTCACTACTGGGAACCCTCTTCTCAAATTGCTGTCGTATTTCAGAAAGGTCACTCATAATAGAGCATGCACCACAATCTCACTTCCCCCTGCAGCCAGGCAATACATTGAGAAAGACTCACAATGTCAATGTATAAGAAAACCTTGGACATAACTTTTGAACGAAACCCCATATGTGTCTACAATTCAAAGTCTTTCTAACAAGTACAAAGAAATAGGTCACTGAGGAATAATTCAGATTGATCAGTATTTTACAGCAATCTACAGTCATTTTAAACAAAACCATCCTTCCAATCATGGCATAAGACAACACACCAAACCAGATTCCAGCCAACAATAGAAATGAGATTCTTAAGGTAGGAGGAAGCAAAGATGAACTTGACTTACGTATTCATCATGAGTGTGATGTTATCCCCTTTTAATAAAATCCGCCCTGTCACGCAACAAAACAAAATCCAGCAAGGTATTCAAATTGCAGTAGTGCAAAAGACGGATGACGATATACTGCATCACATGCACAAATGCAATTGACCTACTAAGAACCACAATTCAGAGGGGACAGATTGTGGAGAAAGACTCCTGCTCCACAGATATAAAACAAATTCAAGAAGAGACTACTCTCTGTACTTGCAAAGGTTGTAGAAGTCTTCATTACGGCCTGCAAAGCTAATAAGATGATGGTCAGCTCAGGATTTAGGGTTTTAGAATACTAACTCAAGAAGTTCTCCAATAGCATCATTGTTACTCACCTAAAGGCTTTCGTGTCTTCTTCTTCAAAGAAATCTCCTCGGCATCATCAAGAACAAGATTCATGTATTCATCAAATCCCTGCCAATAAGGACAAAGTCAAGAGCAATTGGGAAGTCTCAAGTATTGAAGAAGCACATCCTGCAATTTAATCTCAACTTACCAGGATGCTTGATAAAGAAACTTACAATGATACGACCTTCAATCCTCATATCCTTCTGCTCAAACAGCCAGAACTGGATCCTTGATTTCTGCACAAACATGAACAACATGGTCTTGTACAGTGAGGCCGTGTAAGAAACTAAACAGAACAGGACTCGAGATAAGAAATACAATCCACTTGTGGCATGATCATGTTCATAACCTGCATTTATACTCAGAACTTGAAGCTGCCACATGGATAATGAGAAAAGAAGGCTTACACTTTGCAAGAATCGGAAAATCAGGTTCTGAAGAAAATGTGACAGGAGTTGTCAAGCAATGCCACATCCATCCCAGACAATGGACCCATCCACATCCAGAGAAACAAATTATACAGGCAGAAACAGATCATAGATGATGCATCTGGCAATCTCAGCTAGCATTGGAGTACAAGAACAGCGACATCTTCAACGAAAAATGTTTGACATGAGAAAGTGCAAGTTCAATGGAAATTGGTGAAAGAAAAAAGTTCCACATGACTACGATGTCCCAGATCTGAGACAATCCATCCTGGGTAAAAGGAGGAGGGGACTAAGAATGATGTCAAAATCGATTCCATGGCCAGAAGAACCATGCAAAAAACCCTAAAATCAAAGCTGGAAATTTACACATCAAGTAGACTCAAAATAGCAAAAAGCCACAGAAGAAGCTCCAAAAGCGTGAACAGAAAATGCCCATCTACAAACTCTTACGGGAAAAGAAACCCTAAAATACCATCATCGACTCAGAGCGACCTTTTTTTCCTCTCGGGATTCAAGAGACAGGCTTCTGCAGCGTGCTAGTGACGATTTGCCAGAAGAAAGAACGCGTATGGAGCTTGAAATGCAGAATCCCTAACAGCCTAACGCGAACCAAGCTAACTCCTAAGCTTCTACACACTTTCACAAAGCGGAAGGGGGAGAAACAGCAACACAAACACAAACTTTGAGCAAAAAAAGAGGTGGAGAGAAGAGGAACGAACGATAGGCTGGGTCATGATCCGTTGAACTTTGGTGGTCGCCATTTCTGCCCCACTTTCTTTCGCCTCCTAGCCCGACACGCCTCAAGCAAGTACGCACGCACGCACGCCGGCAACGCAGTGCAAGCAGCAAACAGAAACAACTTCAAACATACACACACGCCAACCCTAAAACCCCCAAACCCTAAACCCTAAACGTCAACTTTTGCCATTTCTTGTTTAGCTTCAACAAGTGTTTTGATGAAGCTGTTTTTGCCAATCTTGCAGAGCCTTTCTTCCCAAGTTACTGGATGGAATTTCATTCGTGTTCAACATGAGGCTTGAGTCGTTGGTGCATATCTTTTAAGGTCATTTTGGAAGCACATACAGACATGTTTATGCACATTTTGTGCTATGAAATTGAATGAAAAATGTAAAGCATGCAACTAACAAGGAAGCTGAACTTGAAGGAATTACAAGGCTATTTTAGCACACAAAATGAATTGATATCATTGAAATCTTGATTTTTTTACATTTGCAAAATCAAAGCTTCAATGATTTATGGAAGGATATGAACTTCTTGTGTACACTCAGTTAGCTATCTATGAAGCAAGGTTTAGGGTTTAGGTTTAGGGTTTTTGTTTTGTTTGTTAGGCTGATGGAAAGCCCTTGATGAGAGTCAGATTTAATACAGTTTATTAAATCACAATTTTCAGAGCTAAGGTGTGGAAAATATTGATTTTTGAGTGGATTTTGTTGCAGAAAATTCGAACAAATTGCCAAAATTGGGTTTGTTGGAAGGAAAAAAAAATCAGTTGAACCCTCAATTGTGTTCACAATTGTTGAATTTTATAAATTTTTAATTCTGAAAATGTGAAAAATTAAAGAATGTGTTCACACTTGAGCCAACAACAAAACAGGCTATACTCGTATTTTATTAACCTTGAATCACAATTCAATTGTTTATAAAATGGTAGCATGAAATACCTTTTTTTCTATGTGCTATGAACTTTTGAAAAACCTTGTTTTCACTACCAAAACAATTTCGCAACAATTTTGTTACAATTAAAATGATGCAAAAAAAATTCAAACATGTTTTTGATTAAAATGTTGTCAAGCTAAAATCAAGTTCTTGTCAATCATAATATTGATTCTTAGACCATTTAAAAATCCATATACAAAATTGTTGTGAGAGTTTCAATTCTCTATTCTCAACATTAAAAGTTCCTAATTTGTATAATTTTGTGAATTAAGCATAAAAACTACCTACATCATCATGTATACACTCAAATTGATAATCTCAAACCAAGTCCCCATTTACAAAATTTATTATGATATACCCATTACAATTGTACCCACATTATAAAATTTACAATGTATCACTAATTTAATACCTTTGTAGCTTTGAATATTGCTTCACTAAAAAGAATTGTGTCTAATGCAACTAAGAAAACAATAATTAGAGGTCCTCAACAACTCTAAAATTTATTATAATTATAAAGTATAACTTTTTATTTTACATATACATGACAACAATTGTGAATTAGTTTTTCATGAGATTGACACATGATAATGTTATAGATGAAAAATATATATTTTTATTTCATTGACAATATTTTATCCATAAAAGCTTGAATTTGCCTACTTGAATAAGACTAAATGACATGGGATGTTTAATTGTCATATATGGACAAGGTGCAAAACACAAACTTCTTAGCTTTAACTATATTGAAATATTGGCCATCTATTTGGCATTATACTAATGTATATGTAAATAGTGTCATAATAATAATATGTTGACAAAAGTTTTTTTATTTTAATGATGGTGTGTTACATTGATTAAATACTTGATTTTTTTTCAATGTGAAGTTGAGAGATTCAAATTTTTATAAATTGTAATCTATTTACTTGCTTAGGGGTACTAAACTAGACAAAGTAGCTTGATTAATCAAGATAAATTACTTGAAGTAAGACATGCTAATTAAGTAATAACTAGCTAGGTTGGCATGTTAACCTAAGTAGGAAAGGCCATTGTAGGCTAGAAAGGAGACTTTGTGTATTTATCTTCGAATGTTGAAATCCTAAAATACCATACCAACCTACCAAATTAGGCACTTTGTTGCCTAATATTTATTAAATGAAGAAAAAACCTACTCGGCAAATGGGTCTTGAATTTAAGTGAAATTAAGCATTTAGGTTTTAATTTCTTCTTGAATTAGCTAATTAATTGAAGACATGTGAAATTAACACATGAGACTTGGAGTTTTAAGGCCTATGTAATACTTCACCTAAGTCACCTTCAAGGTTGTTGAGAGAGCTTGAGGATCAACTTTCAAGCATTGGCATTGTCAAGTATGGCATTTACACAAGCTTCTCTTATTTTGCTTAATCTTAGAGAGTCGTGCCCACTTAACATTATTTCTTGTAACTCAATCTAGTGTTCTATGACTAATGCTCAAGGTGTTAATTTCGAGTGTTAGAGGTTGCTCTTGGTTTGAAATGGTAATAATTTGTTAAGGTTTTTGCACTCCTTTAGCTACTATCAAGCAAGTGACCCATTGAAAATAAAGCTTGAGAAGAATTTTTTGAAGAAAAAAAATCAACCATTTCTAGACACATTTTGCAAGAATTAGGCATGGAAGATGGATACTTATTAGGCACTTTTCCCTTTGCTTTAATTATTTTGGCCTAACATGGTCCAACACTCAAATTAGCTTCATAACCAACCCTCCAAATACACTAGCCAATTTCGGCTAGGTTTGTACATCATTTTTTTATCACCTCACATGACATAATCTTCCAGTGATGATTATACACTTGTAGGTGACGATTATACACTCATAATAATAATGACCAAAATCTTTGTTGAACATGAATTTTTTTTTAACAATGCCGAAATTGCCACCCTAGACCTTGCATGTAGGGTAAAGCACAAGGCCTCCGGCTTTACTCGAATTTGGACCCTCTCTTGGCTCCATCACATCTGGGCCCAATTCTGTTCTGGTAAAGCCTGTGACAATCTAGGGCTTTACCAAGGCATAAAGACCTACTCTGATTTTTTAAATTTTATTCCGGTCATAAACTTGTAAGTGGTACCGACCAAAATCTCCATTGAACATGAATTTTTTATTAAAAAAAATTGTTGAATCTACCACATCCCAGACATTAATGTCATGGAATGGTCTCTCACCCAAGCCCATTACGTGGGGTGCATCACCAAGCTCACTTGTTATTGTCCGGTCATAAACTCATAATTGGTACCCACCAAAATCTCCATTGAACATGAAGAATGTTGAATCTACTACCCAAGACATTAATGTCATGGAATGGTCTCATCCTAGCCTGCCCATTACGGTGGGTGCATCACCAAGCTGGCTTGTTATCTTCCTGTCGTAAACTCGTAATTGGTCACCCACCCAAATCTCCATTGAACATGAAAAATGTTGAATCTACTACCCCGACACATTAATGTCATGGAATGGTCTCTCACCATAGCCCATTACATTATGTGCATCACCAAGCTTGACATTTAACTGGCGGCCCCAGCACCACTATACCCAATGTAGTAATGGGCAATGGATGGGCCTCTCTACCATTTCCATAGGAGTGAGAGTACATTAACAAAACTTATTTTCTCTTGATCTGTCAAGGTGAGCTTTTGCTGCTGCTGTTGCTGCTGCCACCTGCAGCCCACCTACTTAGCTTGGCAATGAAGTAAAACCCAGCAAGAATATATCATCACCATCATCACCAACACCAATTTTAGAATCCCCTTTTGAGAGCCCCCACCAACCCAGCAAAACCAAAAAAAACACTTGAGTCATACATAAAAAGACACTTGAAAACTACATAAAGCTCATACTACATAGCTGCATACCAGTGGGGCTCACAGAGAGAGAGAGAGAGAGAGAGAGAGAGAACATGGTATTGAGCCTTGATCAATGGATAGAACCCTCTTGTGCCGTTGCCACATGCTAAAGTAAGTAGTTGTTGGTGATCCAGCAAAGAAAAATACACTTTCTTTGTGTTTCTGTGTGTGTGTGTGTGTGTGTGTGTTTTTTGCAAGCTGTCCTGTCTCTCCTCCTGGAGTAGACTACCCAGCTACAAGGCCTGCTTTAACACATGTCTGTCAACTAATTAATTAATTAATTAATTAATTAAATTTTTGTATCCCATTTTGAAAAGTAGAATTGTCTTGTATATTTTTTAAAAAAATTGAAATAAAATTTCTTTGAAAATAAAAAAAGTAAAATTTGAGAATTTCAGCATTTGTAGAAATAATTTTAATTTTTTTCCCAAGAAACTCTTTCATAAGGTACTAGGGTTATTATGGGTTCCCCACCTCCCCCCCCCCCAACGGCTTTTTGTTGTTTTGTTTCTTCTTCTTATTTTCAACTAGAAGTTGCCTAGTTTGTCAACTTGGGGTACAATGTCTTTTTTTGGGATAATTAATTAGTTTTTGAGAATTTTTAGTTTTCATAAATTAAAACATTCTTTGAAGATTCAATATTTTCCTTCCCAAAAAAATTTTTTTTTGAATTTTTTTTGAATTAAAAAAATCAACATTTTCTGAAAAGATAATGTAATTTGTGTGGAAGCTGAAAAGGTACTACTACTACTTTGGTATGTTCGTATGTTCTCCAGACATTCTGGCGCTTTTGTTCTTCTGACAGTTCTGGATTTTCTGCTTTCAGTTTTCCAGATTTTGTTGTTGTGAGATGATTCCGGAATGGAACTGGCCACCAGAGTTCCAGAATGTTGTGATAGGTAGGTAGGCAGGCGTTTTGGTAGGTTGCGTCGGGGTTGATGAATGCGATGGTGTTGTGGGCAGCGGGGGCGGGAGGGATGATTGATTCTGTGACCATTCCGGAATGGAACTGGCGATCAGAATTCCAGAATGCTGTTGTAAGTGGGTAGGTAGGCGTTTTGGTCGGCTGTTGCTGCTGTTGATGAACGTAGTTGTGCGGGCAGGGGCAGGGGGGAAGGGATGGTTCATTCTGCGGCGGAATACACGCCTCGAGCAGCGGAAACAGCAAAGTGCGAGGGAGGAGACGGAGGAGAGAGACGGCCGCATGCGGACAAGGTCAGCGGCGCTCCTCCTCACAACAACTTGCACAGCGGGCGCGACAGCTCAAGCGAGGAAGTAAGGAAGGGCCCGAGGGAATGACGTGTTGGAGCTTCGTGTCGCGATCTCTCACTTGTGGGGCGGGAAATACAGTTTTACAAATGCAGAGGAGCCGTGGGCGCATCATCAACTGAGAGAAATACTTACGTTCGGGCCGTTCTTGAGTCTTCTCTTTCTTTCCTTTTATATTTTGCGTCCTTGTTCTCGCACGGCGTGAACTTGCACAAGAACAGATCCTCGTAATCCGCAGAAGAAGAAGAAGAAGCTGGCCCCGGAAAAGAGATGCAGGGAGGTCTGGACGAACTTCGACGGGGTTTCGCGCCTCGTAAACTCAGTATTTCCTTCTTCTTCTTCTTTTTCAGGCATTAGTGTGGCAGCCGGGTGCAGAGACTAGATCTCTAGGCGGGAATAGCCGGATCGGTTTGGCATTTCTCTGGTAGTTGAACATCACGAGATTCGATCGATCTGATGGTTTTTTTGGCAGTAAATGTGGCGTGCTTAAGCTTGAACACATGCGATGCTGCTGCTCGCTGCTTTTGCATTTTGAATGCAGGAAGGTACAAAAAAACAGCCTAATGAGTGCGTTGTGCAGTCCAATCGCAGAAATTTTTCGTTCGATCTTGTATGTAGCAACTGGAGTTTGATGTGCAGCAACGGATTCGTTTGCATGATTAATACACGCCATTGCTGCGTGCATTTGTGAAGAGAACTTTTCTGCAATGCGTTCACAAAACAATGACCAAGACACGACGTGTCTGTGTTTTGCAGGTCTCTTACATCGATCGACACATGCAAATCGCACAACAGAAAACTACTGTTTTGTGTGAGAGGGAGCTCTTCTCAAGTGGCCTCTGCTCTCTGGTAAACATCAGATGAACAGCGGATCACTCTGAAGAAACGTCCTAGGAACACGAGATCCAGTACTTTCAACAGACTACTTTCTTCGCACCAAACATCTCGTGCAATGGATGCAGTTGTAAGAAACTCGGGTACCGGAATGACAAACTGGACAACAGCAAGAAGCCTTCTCAGATCCGGTACTCCTTCCACTTCCTTTTCTTCAAATCACTCCGGTCTACAGTTGTTATCCAGCTTCAAGACCCTTGGAACGTCTAACAACATCCTGAAGTCAAAGTCTGCTGAGGAATGGACTGATACATTGCCTGTGAGAAGAAGAACATTATCGACCCCTGCAATTACTGGCAGCGTCCACGAGATTGCCGAAGTGAATGGTATTCAGTATGAGGGCAGCAGCAGCTCCAAGCCCGGTGGAAAGAAGAAGAATAAGGGAGGAGAGATGAGTAGTAAAGCTCTCTCTACACAAAACAGGCCGACTTCCTTTGAGCTGCATTCCAAATACTCCGGATTAAATGCGGTTCTCGGTGCACTTGCCGGTCTTGCACTGGTTGCAGAGAAGCACCTGCGCTCTGAACAGCAGCTTGCTGCGGAGAACACAGACGTGTCGCGGCTGGGGTCGTTTAGACAAGGTAGGCTCATCGAAGGCAGGCGTGTTTACCGTCAGACGTTTGTGATTCGCTCGTACGAGGTGGGCGTTGACAAAGCTGCCTCCATTGATACATTCATGAATCACCTCCAAGTAAGCGATCTCTCATCTCCATGGATCGATCTTTGTTGACTTCTCTACTCATTGAACCCATGATTCTTTACCAACGCCTGCACAAAGTCTCTCTGACAGTTCTCTTGCGAATTGAACCCTAAACTAGTCTACCCGCTGAGAATCCATCCACAAGCCAACTTTGTGGTTGGTGCAATCTCAGAGGTCTTCTGTTTTGGAACAGTACTTGTGTACATTTTTGATTGGGAGAGGCTCCCACATGATGTACATATTCTGCCCACAAACAACAAACTCCTATCCTTGAATCTGTCGACAAATCCACAACAGAAAAAGTCACCAGATGAGCTTAGGGTAGAGCTTGTCACTCATTTGGAACTATGAAAATTGAACTGAGTGTTTGACCAGATGTTAAGCATCATCTCCACAAACTTGAATTAGTCAGGAGGAGGATTTCAAATTTCTGACTGGTAATATTTAGTGGTTCTGCAAATCTCTCCTTCTCTACTCTGGTTTGCAAGCAGTTTCTTCCTTAACGTGCTTTGTGTATGGGCTTCAAGTTAGATTGGGACCTCTATCACTTTCTGTTCTTGTTAGTGACAGACCCATGGGTTTTGGAACAGGAAACTGCATTGAATCATGTATGGATGTCTGGTTTGGCTGGAGACGGATTTGGTGCCACACATGAAATGATTCGGAATGACCTAATTTGGGTTGTTGCTTGTATGTGTATTGAGGTGGATGCCTACCCTGCTTGGTAAGTTGATGACTGAAGATTTTCAGCTGATTTAAGACTGGCTGAGCTGCAGTGCGTCGAAGAAGTGGCTTGACTACAGTATGATTAGTAATGTGTGATTTTTAGCTTCTACCAACAAGGTGATCATTGGCTTTGAGTTCTTTGCAGACAGTCATGTTTTAGGAAGATGGTGGGTGGTTGAAATGAAGTGAATGTTTGAAACAAACTGTAATGGTCATCTATGTCCCTTGCTATAACAACAAGGTCTTACATATTGCCTTGGTACTTGACAGGGGGGATGTGGTGGAGGTGGATACATGGGTAGCAGCATCAGGCAAGAGTGGGATGAGACGTGACTGGCTTGTTCGTGACTGCAAAACAGGGCAGATAATTTCTCGTGCTACAAGGTGCAGACCTCATCCTCTCTGTGCATACTATGTCTGAACATCTATTTGCAACCAGTACATGGTGCAGATTTTGAAAGGAAATTTCTAAATTTTGGTTGCTTGCAGCACTTGGGTGACAATGAACCAAATCACAAGAAGGCTTTCAAAGATGCCTGATGAAGTTCGAACTGAGATTGCTCCTTTTCATTTTGAAAGATTTGCTATGAAGGACCAAAACACAGTGATGCAGAAGATCGATAGACTTGAGGATACTGCTCAGTTTGTGCATAGTGGATTGACAGTAAGTGTTCTTCTCTTGGGCCCTTGCACTCTGGAATTAGGTGCTTGTGCATATCTTCATAGAGCTTTGCAAAACAGAGCATATTCTCACGATTGCTACATGCATATGGTTGTGGGAGAACCCTTGTGGAGTTCTCACCCCCCACTCTTCTCTGTTTGCAGCCAAAACATGGTGATTTGGACATGAATCAGCATGTCAACAATGTGAAATATGTTGGATGGGTGATGGAGGTAAGCTTCTGTTAGCCTGTTTTCTCAGAAGTCAAATAAACAATACCTGTTTCTTTTACTGATTACTTACATACATACCTCAGTTTGTGATGACCGATGGTGTGTGGCAGCTCCTTTTGAGAGCACTTGGCTTCAAGAGTAATTATGCTTTTCTACCTGATGTTT
>Ga0116227_10001853_pt1 | contig 48064 bp, 40 predicted proteins | sample S1TSphgellanicum_FD_89693 | JGI IMG/M metagenome (GOLD analysis project Ga0116227, IMG submission 89693) | Host-associated microbial communities from peat moss isolated from Minnesota, USA - S1T2_Fb - Sphagnum magellanicum MG | ecosystem: Host-associated > Plants > Peat moss > Unclassified... | reverse complement strand
GAACAAGTGGGCTTACAGGAAGCTCCCCACTTACATGACCCGAAGCAAAATCATTCTGAAAATGCCAAAAGCGGAAATTCCAAACAGGAATTTTTCTTTAAGAACCAACCCTCTAGTTCTCTTAAGAAGAACTTTAAAAGGGTAGCCTTTTGCATTCAGAAAGACAATAAGACTGACCATCTGGAAGACAAAAAACTTCTTACAACTACAAAGTCTCAAGAATCTGTAAAATTGACTATTGATAACCCCCAGCTTCGCAGAGAATAAACAAGTAAAATTGACAATGCAAGTCTCAGAGCCACAGATGCATACCTTCAAGCCACCACCCTTAGTAGGAATTCCACGAATGGGTGCCAATCGATTACGAAGTGCAGTCATTGTATTGCTCAATATTTTTTTTTCAGATAACCGCAACTGTGCTGCAACCCTTTCTTTGGAAGAAAGTTTCTGTCACATAACATTCAGAACTTTGAAGGTTCAAAATCCATTCAAGAGAAAAAAACTTCCCATTGTCTCACTGGTGCAAGAATTATATATTTTGTTGCTCCAAGCAATAAAGCATAACAATGGTGCAGATTCCAAGGGCATAAAAAAATTGACAACTCTCTTCTAAGCATCGTGTCTGTCCCTAGCATGTCAAATTAGATCAACTGTGAAAGACAGACAGACCAAAAACCTTGTTTTTCAAAAGACGAAGTTCATCATCGAGACCGCCTTCATAGTTGCCAAGCCTGGAGCGACACTCACCCATGAGGATCATCAACACTTCATACTCATTGGCCTGTATTCATAGAGGGCACTCTCTTACCATGTGATCATAACAGCAGCCGATGTATAAAAGGTGAAACTGGCAAAGTTCATTCTACTTGCTGAGAAAACCAAAATCAAATATCCTTGGCTGAGCTGCACGAATGATGAAAACTCTTCAAGCTTAAATGTCAACAAAACTAATCCCTGAAGGACTGAGCATGTGCATGATAGACTAAGATACAGAATCTATTGCTTAAATTCATGATAGACTTAATACAAGGGGCTCATCCAAACCTGGTCAAGAATGACATCTCTGTCAAAATTTATTTTGGAGAAAAGAGCTGGGTCCTGAAGCCTGACCAGGCGCATGTATGTCAAGAGCTGAATACCCCACCATTTGACCCATGCAAATTTATTTCTCACATAAAGACAAATTGCTGGCTCTCAGCCAAGTCTAAACCTCACTAACAAGTGTCTTTGCACATCATTGTTGCAAGTTATATACTGTAAGCACATCATGCTGGCTTTCCTACACACACACACTCTCTCTCTCTCTCTCTGTGTTTCCAGCTCCTTGCCAAGCTGACCTGGGTTGGGAACCGGTCGGCATATAGAGGGAAAGTCTGCGGTGATCCATAACCAGCTAGCTGTAGTACTTGTTGTTTCAAGGCCTGTAGTCTGTCTCCCTCAACCAACCCAACCTTGGCAATCCAAAAAGCAAACTATCAATAACCACCTCTCTCAGTCCCACACAACTCAAATCATTTACTCCAAGTGACAACCCAAGATCAAAGTATGACCCCAAGCCTCAGATTTATTATGTTGAAGGTCACATCATAAGACTCCAACCTATGTTGCACTGCCACCTTATCTCCAAGAGACCTCAAGCAAAAGCATCAAGCAGGAAGGCGTTCTCACCTCAAGTTCAACATAATCCACCAAACTGCTCTCATCAACAAAGCCGTAGCTGCAAGCAACCACACAAAGAAGCATCATTCCCTCATATCAGCAGCATAAATGCATATAACACACATATGCTGTTGCAAGAAAACTGAAATCTATTTTATTCCTAGATTCCATGACCAACAAATCTCCCCCCTTTTTTCTTAAGTCCAATTGGGGCCCAGTTGGAACAAAAAACTTATACCTGATCAGAAGATCATAATTGGGTCGCTCCTGGCCATATGATGCAAACACCTGATCACCTTGTTTATAGTTCTTGTCAACTTGCAAGATCACCTGTCACACCAGATCGTAATGTTTCAAAACCTTCTCCATGGCTCTGGAACAGTGTAAAAATGCATATATGCCTAAACATCCACATGTGGCTTCTTCAAATGCTTAAGAGTACTTACTATCTACATATTTTAGGACACTAAAACACTGCAAGGTTCATTGCTGCTGGCCTTACCGATTGATCCTCCATACTGTAGTCTAGATAAGCTTGGCAGTCTCCCCTGTGATTGATTGCATCAGCATATGGTACCTGTGGATGCAAAGCTATGATCACTTGGTATTCATACAAACCTGTTTTGATTTCTCCTTTCAGTTTGTGGCAGTTATGCATTACCATCCCAAATCACCTAACATTCAGTTGCAAGCAGCAGCTTGCAGAATTCCAATCAACACTATGACTGGTAATCTAAGTTCATTCACAGACTTTGAGATCCACCAACAACATCATCTTCCATCCCCTGAAATGCATTTTAGTGTCCTGCATCTCAACACAGGTAAAAAGGAGCCAGACCTCTTTGTCAATCATACTCTGAAAGATGAGGACTTACCAAGGCAAACAGGTCAGCAGCTGGTAAATATGTAGTCCTTGATAACACAACAGCAAATGCAGTTTTGAAAGCCTCAAAAGAGAAGATGTCCGGAGGGAACACCTGTCCCAACATCACAAAAATCTCTTGTGAACAGAAAGCTAATCCAACAACATTGGGTTATGATCTAGACTCCATCAATTGCTGACAACATGAATCTGAGAGTGTAAGTGAAAAAGTGGAATCCACGTGTTTCACAGAATAGTAGTGTAGAAGGGACTAAAAACACAAACCTCTGGATCTTTTTCAAAGTAGAGTTGTAAATCTTGAAACTCAGCTTTCAAGGCAATGACCCGCCCCTTGATTTCCTCTGAAAAGAAAAACCCATCACCAAATTTCTGAATGTAAAGATCATTCATCTCTGAAAATCTTTGCTTACAAACCAGCATCCAAGCAGTTTGAGGATTACATAAATTGTGATCATCAGCAGAAAAACATCTGCAATCAACACTGAGCAACTTGGGCCTGACAGTTTCTGTGGCTGAAATTGTTGCATGAAGTAGTTGCAGAAAACCATAACAAAAAATTCAACAACAATAATCTCATGACAACAACAACAGGACACCGCAAAAAAATGCTGATAGAGAATTTACTGGCAGGAAATTCTGAGACTAAAAAAATACCTAAAGAAGGGCAGCCCTTGAGAAGCTGCTCTTGCTCCTCTTCAGTCCACAAGAGTGGACTCAAAGTGGTGTGAGGAAATGTGTTGATGAAGGGCCACCATGCCGATTCTTTCTTTTGTGCTCTCTCATAAATGAACCATAGTGTGAGACCTATCAAGTCTCCTCTGCCTGTGGCCCCAGTTCCCCCCAACAACAACAACAACAACAACCACCCTCTGTCCCTACCTATGAGAAAGAGCTTCAATAAAACAACAGAATTTCAGTCCTAGTTTAGGGTTTACAAGAGAGAGAGAAAGAGATGCAATCCACAAGAAACACAAAAGACAGCAGCAGCAGCAGCAGCATCCAAGTTTTGTTCATGATTGTAAACCCCACCCAGCACAAACCTCACAGTAAAAAATCCATGGAAACACAGACAGACAGACCTGCTGCAGGTTGCGCGACAACTGGGTGATTGGCCACATCCGCACTTGTGACTGTGTAATTCTCTGGCACTTTCAATGCTACATCCCCTGCCTGCTCCAACATTTCCAACACTTCCACCCCTTTGTTAATACCATCAAATCCCTTGATTCTCTCACCCCCCCCCCTCATGATGATGCCTGCCTGTTCCAACAATTTTGCAGCAATCTGTAGTTCCATAAATCAAGCCCTAGAGAAGAAGAAGAAGATGATGATGATGATGATGAAGAACAAGGAGAACAAGAAAGTTTGCGGGAAGAATTCTTTGAAGAGAACTACTACCTGGATTGGGTATTTTGCAATTGCTCCAATTCCTTCCTCGCCACAGAGTGAGAGCTTCACAGCCTGCAACAATATTTTTCTCTTCAGCTCACCAGAGTTGGAAAAAGGATCTGGAGAGATGGTGATGGTGATGGCGATACTTCTTCTTCTGCTTCTTCTCTTCCTTGGTTTTGCTTGCGTGGGATTCTAGCTTGCTACAATTGGAAATTAGCAGCTAGCAGCTGCTTCAAGCAACACGCAAAGCATCCCATCATGTTCGCCATTCTTACCTGCTCTGGAAACCCTTCCATGGCCAGCCATTCCATAAGCTCTTGCAAAGCTTCCTCTGGTGTCGTTGTCGTTGCTGCACTACTGCTCGTTGCTGCTGACGAGCTGCAGGTTGCGCTGCCCCTCCGACTTCTTCCCATCCTCCTCATCCTCTCGCATGCTCCTCCTCCTCTCAACACGGCGCTCCGTTGACGCGAAGTGTGGCGAGGAGAGTAGGAGGAAAACAAGTTGACAAAGAGAGAAGAAGAAGAAGAAGGCGATGCAGGAGGAAGCGACAAGCTTGAGAACGAATGGAAGTAGCATTGCGCGGTGGAACTCATGGCTCGCTGGAGGCTGCACTCCATAGCTGCTGCTGCAGCACTAGGGTGATGGATATCAGCTCTTGGATCTTGAGCTCTTGGGTCTTATTATTATTCTTCTTCTTCTTCTCTTCAGCACTCCACAGTCGATCACTGCGAGGCGATTGCTTGGTGGGTCATTCCGCGGAAGATTCCCCAGGATTCTCGTGAGTACCTCCTCGCTCCATCTACGAGCAGATATATAGAAACAAACACTGTTTCTAGTGGATATTGTTTTCTTGGACGATACCTAGCGGAAAACAAAACACATAAATCGATTCCAGTTGAGGAGGATACCTACTGTTAACTTTTCTTGCGATGTAGTTTATCTCTCTCTTGACTGCTTGCTGCTATCCATTCAACATCATGTTTGCTTGCTTGATTGCTTGAGAGTACTCCTCTGAGTCCTCCTCCCTCATTGCTTCCACAAATGCAACAGATATTCACAGAAGAAGAAAGATGGACAGATTTTTTTTTCTAATTTTTTTTTTTGGTTGAAATCTTGAGCAGAAATATTATCGTGTACTTTATCTATCAGGATGCATGCAATTCCTTTGTCACAATTGTGTGCCTGAAATTTTGAGCAGATAGATTGTTGTATCTATCAGGATGTGATTTTTTTGTCACAATGGATTGCTTGAAATCTTGAGCAGATTGTTGTATTACTTACCATACCCATCAGGAGCTGATGCATGCAGTCAGTCAGTAGGGGAGATGGCCATGAGTTGCTGCTGTCACCATGGATGATGAAGGTGATGATGGTTTGATATGTGGTGCCTGTTCATGAATAGACTAGACTCATGTGGGGTTTCCCCCTTTCTTCTTGATTGGATTTCCCTTGCTCATCATGTCCTTTTCTGATTTATGCTTTCGTGAACTATCTAACTAACATCATGGCTTTAGAGTCTTGAATCTTCTCCCTGTTACCACCAATCTTGTGTCATGAAGTTCAATACATGTGTTCCCACTGTATGACATTGACCAACCATTTGCCTGGATACTGATGAGGTTGGTAGGAACATTATTGTAGCTGCTCACTACCATCCATGTTGTTGTTGAAGGTTACTAAACATGTGAGAATGTACCCCATGAAGCTCAGTAAGTGTGTTGCCCCCTATGGTATTGATCTCCAAACATTTGTTTAGAGCTGATGAAGTCTATTTGAATTTTATTGCAGCTGCTCACTACCATACATGTTGCTATTGAAGGTTACAAAATATGCAAGGGTACCACAAAGCTCAAGCATTAGTTCCTCTTATGGCATTGATCTCCAACTATTTGCCTAGAACTGATGAAGTCTATGGGAATGTTATTGCAATCGATCACTACCATACATGTTGAAGGTTACTAAACATGCAAGGATACCATGAAGTTTGATACGTTAGTTCTTCATATGGCATTGATGTACAACCATTTGCTTGGAGTTGATGAAGTTCATGGGGATGTTATTGCAACTATTAACTACCATACATGTTATGATTGAAGGTTAATGAACATGTGAAAGTAAAAGCTATTGGATTATTCAATCCATTCTTCAAATCAATTTTGTCCATCTTTTCAAGGGTTTTGGGATTCCCTTTTTCTCTTATTAATCAGAGATATTGAATTTGGATCTTTTATAACCTTAAAGGTCATATTTGTCACAACCCTAGCTTTGGGCTCATGACCAAAGTGAGGGCTTGCAAGGTTGCAGCCAAGAGGGAAACCTGATAGTGAAGGAAAGTGTGAAGGAATGAACCCTCACATTCCCAAAGGAGGTTCCACTTTGGGAGTTGGAATCCCAGTGGATTCTCGAATGTTCAAAGAGTGATTGCAAGGGTCAAAATTCAATGACTCAAAGAGTTCTTTATACCATTGGAAAGCTATTTAAATGTAGATGTTTAAAATGGGCTCGTATGGGCTCACATGACCCATTTGGACATCTGAAACACAAGTTATGGCCAATAGAAAGGTTAGGAGTCAAATTGTTAATTTGACTCCCGACCACTAAAAGTCGAAAATTGATCCAATTTTCTTGCGTGTAGGTGGCGTGCGACATATCGTTGGAAAGCTCTCAATGAGGGCTACAATTGTATTTTAAACCTCATCTCAATTGGAGGTATGCACACAAAGTTATGGGGCCCCAAAGTTGTGGAAGTCCTAACTTTGACAATTTTGAAACTCTCACTTGGGAATCCCAAAACAAAAAGTCATTTAGATGTGGGTCTCGTGGAGAGGCACAGAGTATACTATAAGGGGGAAGATGATGGCTTCCCCCCAAGTTCGAGCCATGGTGAGTCTTGTGAGTCCGAATTGCCCGTGGCTCGTCCTAGCACCAAAAATGCTCCAACTATGCATTAATCACCTTGTGTTGCTTTTGTGCAAGTCCATGTGAATAGTTGATGCTTGTCACTCTTCCTAGTCCCATCCCGGAGCTCCAACACGCCCCTCTACCCCCTTAAAGTGCTGCGAGCCAAGGAGTGTGCCCCGACTCCTTGCTCTTTCGTTGTTTTCAATTTGGACTCACATTTGAATCCATTAAAGAGCCCAGGGGTGTGTCAATCTCTCTCAATTCTATTTAGGTTGACCTAAAGTGGTATTTTGAAGGCATTCTTACTACTTATGAAGTATTTCCTTGTGTTTATCGTTTATTTATTCTAGTTCATCCCTTTATTGTGTTTTCTTAGTTCTAAAATTTTTTATTTTGAAATCTTTTGTTGACTTCAAAAAAAAGTTTTAACCTTGTTTTGGCTTTCTTAATCATGAATATGGAGATTTCATGATTCTCATGAAAGATATTATGAATTTTTTTTTCGTAAATACATTCATGTTTCAAAACTAGTGCTCACACCATAGTTCAAAAGGCACCCACCTACCTCTAGTTGTGTGATTGGGTAAGATGCACCTTGGTTCAAACTATATTGTATGTAAGTCTTTCAATGTGCCCATCCCCCTTTTGTGAAAATTAGAAATTGATTGTAAATGACAAACAATTTTTGTAATTATGCTTTGAAGTGGTGGGTAGTTTTGTAGAATGGGATGGGGGATTAGATATGAGTAATTAATTGACCTGACAATTGTCTCTAGCTCCTTTAGCTAGCCATTAGAAATTTGATGATTGCAATTGTTACAATTATGACTAGGGTTCAAGGAGGTTGTTACTAATCAACACAATTGAAGAATTCACTATGAGAAAAGGGGGTTTATTATAACTAGGTTTGCAACTCAGTTTTTGAGTTGTAATGACCACTTGTAACTTGTTGTATTTTTATGCCTTTAGTGCTAACAGACAAGTTACATGATTTGTAAAAGATGTAATTCACCATATATATGGTTGTATACTTATGCAACCTACTACAATTGAGTTGCAACTCTTTTGGAACAACTCAATTTCAACTCATATACAACCTCTTTACAACTAAACGAATGACATCATGTTAACATGGCTTTTCATCCACCTAACAAAATGAATTATGTTGCTTTTTGTTGCAACTCCTTTGCAACTTATGGTACACATGTTAGGCCTTTATTATGCATCTAATGTACAACTATAGGACAACTTGTAATTACGTAATTTGCTACTATTAACTAACTACTATTTGACTAGAAATATTATATTGCAATTAAGATTTTAGAAGGTGCATCTTTTTTTTGTTTTGCATAGTTGGTATTTTTTTCAAATTATGATTCCATGCATAAACATTATACAATGACATCAATGGTTAAATACTTTCCTGAAGTTGTAAACTAGTTGAAAGATGAACACAAACAATTACATGGGAACCACTGAGATGTAATTTGGTAGGTTTAATATTGGAAGCATGTTACAACTACCAAGCAACTAATATTTCCTCTTGTAACACTAAGAAATAACTTAAGTTCTAGCATAACACATAGGATTTTGCAATTGTGTTCAATTTTCGGGTACACCTTAATTATACATGAGTTGTCTATATTACATAATGTAATAATGTAGCTACTATAAAATAATTAAGAATATGACTATTGCAACTATTTAGCAACTCTTGTGTTCAATGGGAGCAATAATCTACAATTTTGTTTTCGTGTAATGGATATTATATAATTAACTATTAGGAGTGGAATAGTTGTATAGTAGTTGTTTGTGTTACTTTGGACAATTGTACAACAATTTTGTAGTAACCAATAAAAGACAATGGTAAATTAAAGGCAATGTATTAATTAGATTATGTTCCTATGTTAGTATTAGGCTTTAACTATGTGTCAAATGGTCATGATTAATTTACAACTATACATGTTTTGTCTTTGGGTCCAATGTGAGTGACCAAAAGTTCTATAAGCACTACATTAAAATGTGTCTTAGTTCATTATTGGTTTCATTAAATTTTGAGTGAATTTAGACATTTTTACCATAGTGATATTGATCAACCCCCTAATGAACGAAGATTAGTTATTACGGATAGTGAATTGGTCCATTAGTATTTAGTGAAATACAAATTTATCAAGCTATTTCACTTATTAATTAATTAACTAAACATCATGGAAATCAATTAAATTTAAATTATTTAATATTTAATGTAATATTTAATGTTATTAATAATATCATGATTTCTAACCTATGAATTATTGACACGTGTCACCTACTTTAAGGAACTACGTAGGAAAATATTCGGTCAATTTACCAATGTTGACCATAAACAAACCATTTGTGGAGTTTGATCCCTTGATTTTTAGGATGGAAGCAAACACCCCTACCATCAAGCCATCACACTTGTATGATAAATGCATTTTATTTATCAAATACTTCATTTTAAACATTACAAAAACGTAAATTTTGAAAATTCATATTTTATTGAAATTTTGTCCAAATGAAATGATAAAAGTTTAATTTAAAAGTCTTTTGAATAATGTACATAATTACATTTATTTCCTTTTGAAAGTGTAAAATCATTTGAAAAATATTTGAATGTCACTATTCAATAACATTTTAATGACCATTTTTTTGAAAAACAAAATGTTTAATAAATGGATAAGATTTTTGTTACTATAATAATACTACCTATGTTAGGCTACTTTCAAGTATTTTAGGGTTACTTTTCATTATTCTAAATTATTTCACCTTACATTATTTACAGTTATTTATGGATATTCTATAAAAAAATTGGTTATTTTTAACTATTTCACCCTAGTTACTTTTGATTATTCTAAGTTACTTTTGGTTATTTTATGTTACTTTTAACTATTTTAAGTTATTTTTAGTTATTATATGTTATTTCATTTTAGGTTATTTGTGGTTATTATAAAAAAAAATTTGTTATTCTAAGCTTTTTCATTTTAGGCTATTTTCAGCTATGCAAAATTATTGTTGGTTATTTTTAGCTATGGAAGGTTATTTCACCTTATGTTATTATTGGTTATTATATGTTATATTACCATAAACTATTTGTGGTTATTATATTGGTGGCTATTGTTGGTTATTTGATTGGTGGCTATTATTGGCTATTCTATTGATGGTTATTATTGATTATTCTATTAGTGCCTATTCTATTGGTGGCTACTGGTGGCTATTATATTAGTGGTTATTAATGGTTATTTTATTAATGGCTAATGGAAACTATTTTATTAATGGTTATTAGTGGTTATTACATTGATGGCTATTAATGGCTATTAATGGCTATTTTATTAATGGTTATTAATAGTTATTCTATTAATGGCTATTGGTGGCTATGAATAATTATTAGTAATTATTCTATTAGTGGCTATTCTATTAATGGTTATTGGTGGCTATGAATAGTTATTGATAATTATTCTATTAGTGCCTATTCTATTAATGGTTATTAGTGGCTATGAATAGTTATTGGTAATTATTCTATTAATGGATATTCTATTAATGACTATTGGTGGCTATGAATAATTATTGGTAACTATTATATCAATGGTTATTCTACTAATGATTATTGGTAGTTATGAATAATTATTGGTAACTATTCTATTAGTGGTTATTTTATTAATGGCTATTGGTGGCTATAAATAGTTATTAGTAATTATTCTATTAGTGGATATTTTATTAATGGTTATTAATGGTTATGAATAGTTATTGGTAACTATTCTATTAGTGGTTATTTTATTAATGGTTATTAATAAATATTATATTAATGGTTATTAATAAATATTATATTAATGGTTATTAATTTTTATTCTATTAATGATTATTATTAGTTATTATATTGGTGGCTATTAATAGTTATTCTATTAATGCTTGTTAATTGTTATTTTATTAGTGGTTATTAGTAGCTATTATATTAATGGTTATTAGTAATTATTCTATTCGTGGCTATTTTTGGTTATTTTACCTTAGGTCATAATATTTTATTTTATATTATATTAAATTGTTATACTTAAGATAAAATAACTTATAATAACATAAAATATAGCCTAAGGTTAGTTGAATAATGTAATTTAAAATAACTTAAAGTAAAAAACGTATAATAAGTTAGCTAAGATACCTTAAAGTAGAATAACGTATAATAATTATAATAGCTTATAATAGCTTATAATAACTTAAGGTATAAATTAAAATAATTAAAGTAGCTTAAAATAACATAGGGTATATCATAAAATAACATAAGGTATTTAAAACATAAACATAAAAATAAACCTATTTATCACAATAAATTATAATAGTGAATTATGTCAACTAGTAATGAAACACGATGTTTACATAATGATATTATAGTGAAATAATTTTAACCAAGATGAAATCACTAAAGTGCAATGAACTTATTTCATTTTTAAGGTCCCATAGTGCTTTTGGCAATGAATTACACCCCACTTTTGTAATAGTAAAAAGTTGTGCATGGATGGAATTGCAACTAAACAACAAAACTTCGAATACATTGTAACTATTGAAGAATTGTGATCACTGATTAACAACTACGTAGTAATTAATATGTATCAACTAAAAAACTCCATTATAACTACATGCATTCAAGTGGATACCAATTCTTAATTCTAGGGGCCCTTGATTGCTTGGTGTTATGGGAAACTATACTACAACTCACTAGGAACTAATAGAATGGAAAGTATACATAACGTGGCAACTTGGTTATTTGACTATAATACTTATATACAATTATGTCCCATTGATGGATGCCCTTATTTGCAACTAGGTTTTTGGCTTTATGGTTCAATGCAAATGCATGGTAGTTGTTTGAACAATGTACTACAACTATATGACAACTCATGTAACTTTAATGGGTAATTTCCATGTATTCTTGTTGTACTACTATAAAATTATAGGTTGAAAATGAAATAGTGTGTAACAACTAATTCAAATGCTTGTTGGGTGCAATGAATTTCAATTTCAATTGTTTAGAATAATCAACATTAATTGGACAACATCTAATATGTAACTTGTAATGATGGCTTTGTAATTGGTAACTGATTAAGAATTGACATATTTTCTTTCTACTAATGTTTATTAATTACTAGGCCATGCCTACAAACCATTAAGATATGACTAATGTGTATTTGGATTCCCATAGTTCTAGACACACTACATGATGCAACTAGAGGGTTGGTGTTGGGAACATTACACATGATCCCATCTACTAAATTCCAATCCTATGCATTGTCATCTAGATCCAATCAATAAGCACCATTTTTATGGATAACTTCCAAATTTGCTAATTAAGAACCTGCATTCAACATATTGCCCATCAATTTAAGTAGGTGTTTTCATAGTGTTTGGGTCAGATGACATGGACTACATGTTGTTATTTTAAAGACACAACATAACATATATTCAAGGTAGAAAATTATTCAATGTTGGTTGTCAAAAAATAATTAAATAATCAAACTGCCAAAATTCTCATATTACTTGTTGAGGAATGTAGTTGCACATATTGGCCTTATAGTCCATCCATACTTTAAAATCCATGCTTGCAAAATAAATCCCCATTTGTAGTAGAAATTGCATTTCAATCTTTTTCATTTAATATCCAGGACGCTAGATACTTAGGTACATTTCAAAAAGGACCAAGTTTGCATATTTATACAAGGCAAGGTACAAGGCTTGAATGTTACCGACATGAATAAGATGTGGCCCTGATAGTTCTTAAAGGCTTTTGACAACATGTAGATGCTCAAATGCAAACAATGAATCCCATAACATGTGGTATTGCACAGTAACAAAATCATATTAAAATATACATAAATATTGTAATCACCTCTCTTCAAATACACAAATGAATTTCGAGAAAGGCAACAGAACAATTGGGAGAAAACAAAATCTATTACAAAGCTAGTAAAGACCAACCACATTATGGCAACGATTAGCCAAAAAACAAAATTTCAAGCCATCCATGCTTGTATCACTATACTTAGCATGCTACATTTCCTGCATGATGGTGATGCCATCAAGTAACCAAAAATTGGGCCATTCAAGTATCAAACATGAGCAAGAACTAATGAAAATATTCACGTGTTTGTCAAAGAACCTCATAGTGCACAATCATGTGCTCTTTCACAAGATGTTTTTTAGCAACAACATTAAGCTCCATGGGACCTTCATTGTTAGTGAGTAAAGGGACATACCCCACACAATTGTACTACAACCCCCTCATAAAGAAAAAAAATTATACTACAAAGATTGAGACAAAAATAAAAAGACAAGATTAATGACCCCAAGACCTTGTTAAATATAGTCTTTAAAATTCACTAAGCATTATAATGGTTGGCTTGAGAATGCTAACTATACTAGTTATGATGCATGCACAACAAACAAATCTTACAATCCATATCAAATAGTCTAGTACACCTACTGCCAAAAATACACAAATCCTTCACAACATAGTTATAAAGCCTAGCTTTACACTATGGAACCCATTTAGTATCCACCCAATCATAAGTTGCTACTCATCAACCTTTTTAATCCCTTTCCTTGTTTGCATCTTTTGATTCTCCATACTACATACATGAAAAAATTAGATATATACCTTGTAGCTAATATTTCTTATTAGCCATATAACTCAACAAAAGCACATTAAAAAAAATATTATAGAAATTTAAATTCAAGGGTCTTTTGTGGATTTTTTCCTTGTCCTTTCTACTTGGGAGAGAATTTAACTCACATAAATCTTGCAAAAATATTACAATAAAACATTGCCTTTCTGTAGTGTTAGTTCCAAACAAACATGGCAAAAACTACTCCATCACTACAACATGTATTCCAATTTGCAAATGCAGCATAAGCTCTCATTGACACCCAACATTCTAATCATTCAGTGCCTTATACCCATTCACACCATGTTAAACTACCATTCCCAAAGTAGAAAAGATAGACCATGGGTATTAATGACCAACTGTAGTTCCAAATAATCTTGAGAATTACCATCTACAATTTCATATTAAGGATGTCCATATTGGATTGGCTCAAAATTCTAAAATGTTAAGGCCACATTTGATAATATCTAAGGATATGACAAAGTGATTAGGGCAATTTACCATTATAACATCTCAAATTTGTTTCTCAAGGAGTGATGGCATGGTAGTGGTGTAGTGAGCCACAGATCTAGTAAGCCATCAGGGGTTAAGCATACATTACTTCCATTTCAATGAGATGGCTGATCATAGTTTCTACAAGAGCCAAACCTTCCCACAAGAAACTTGCCACCACTTCTTCAATGTGCCTCCACAAATGTGGAAAGCGTTGCAACTCATGTGTTTCACACCTTTGTGATATTTGCAAAGTGAAACATCACCTAACTTATGGGGATTGTCTGATTTAAATTGACTTTTTTTATGATATCTATCATGTATGTGAGTGTAAAATCATTACCTATGAATAAAATCCAAACGTTGCAGATGAGGACATGCTTCCACACGAAACATTTCAAGGAGAGATTACCATGTGTGTTTTTTTTTTGCAAACTGTGTTGACATTCCTTTATATGTACTATTCAAAAAAATGTAAGGATGCAGAGAGGCTCACCACTACAACTATAATCATTACAACTCTCACCATTTCAGATAGAAAATGCACTAGTCACATACATGATTATAAATCTACACAACATGCTTTATGTTCAAAGATGTGTTCATAACATTTCCTCTACAACAACTTGTGTCCAAGAGATAGTAGAAAGTATACCTCCAAGCTCCTAACGAAAATTGCTTGAGAGATGTAATGAATGTGTGCTAAATTATGACCAAAAGAAAATATGTTATTTCTATGATCAAAAACCTTGCTCAATAGTTCCAATTGGATTCCAACTTAATTTAAAATGAATTTGAAGGAAAATTTCACTGATAAGTTAAAACAATTATAAAAGTAATTTTGTTCTCAAATCTTACAACATTCTATTATGTTTTTCTTCCTTTCTGCAAGTAAACCATTGTAGCTACAACCTCCACTATGATTAAATCTCTGCAAAATCGGTATCTTGTTCAATGTCAGGCAAAAAACAAGGCAAAAAAATTAGAGCAAGAGCTTCCCTTGCTTCACCATAGAGAAAATGAAACATTACTCCACATTAACAAGTGCCCTTGTAAGAGGAGTATCATAGTTAGGATTGAGGTGTGTACCATCAAGCTTGAACTCATCCTTGAGTTCATCTATAATTAGATTAACAATCAAATATGACACCAATCAATATGCTGCACTAAGCACAGGCCAACAAAAGATTGTTCCACATGCAGGCTCACACCAGGTCTTCACTCCTTTAGGAAGAGGAAGGTTACAAACATTAGGATAGTAATATGATAAAGTTGTGGGATAAGATGAAGCTTTCTATGCTCCAAAAAAATCTTGTATACCTCAAGTTAATCTATGTCCATAAATCACCACAACCAATGGATTATGTAGGTGTACATTGTGCCTATGCTACAAAGTGCACATGCTCCAATACAAATGAGGGATATCCTCCAAGTGTCATCTTTTACACATGGCATAACACAAAAATTACACCTCTTTTGCCAATTTAAATAGAGTAATTGAGGGAGTTCACTCACAAGTTGCATTGCGCATATATATACATCATTCAAATTTTAAAGACTAGATGAGAAAGAACCATACCACTTGGTGTTAATAAATTAGGAAAAATATCCAATCAATGTAATTATTTTCCAGAAAGACTTGTTTGTTGAGCTTCATGGAGTCATGTTTGTAGAAAATGATTGAAGATCTGCACAACAACATGGGTTTCAAAAAGAACTAGGGACATTGGGTGCACAAATATCTCAAAGTTGCAATCTTGGATGAGATGTAATAGTTACTGTAAATAAATGTGTACACTCGCTTCCACTCCTTCCTCCACATTCTGGAAACCCTTATATATTGTAAGCCTTATTCAAGCTACATTGCTTAGCCTACGAAGGTAAGGTAATAATAAAACTTTCCACAAGAAAGTTCAATTTTGATGTTAACTTCATAATAAGGAAAGGTGATTGCTGGCATTCAGGATTAGTAAATAGAACCTTTAAGCAATGAGAAATATCAGCTCAATACATTTTTGCCCACTGTTCTAAGGGAAGTCTTAATGAAAAATTAAAGTAAAGTTAATGAAAGCCACAAGTTCTTGTCACATTTTTTTAGTCACAAACAAGCTAGTTTCTCTTCACACATACATGGTCCAAGCACAAATATTAATGTGATCGCAAAGAGAAACTCCAAAGAAACATGTAAGGTTATGAAACAAATGTTGTGTGGGTTCTAGCAAAACAAAATATCCATTAATTTACATTAAGCTCTCCTCAACAACACTTTGAAGATCCATCACCTAGATAACCCAACAATTAGTGCAATTTTAGCCTTATCAAAGTCCCTCATAAAGTGTTAAACCATCACCTTCATCACAAATAATAGCAACAAGCTACCATGACTACCCATTGCCTTCATCAGCTCATGACAGTGGGTGTAAATAAGTACATAATAATCAGCCTTAAATTTGGGCAAATCATTGTATAAAATATATGTTTTGAGTTTGTCACATTTTTGGAAGGTTCAATCATGGTGTCGGGCAAAATTATGTAAATTACAAAATGACTTTGGCCAATACTTTGCGAGTGTCATTCATGAAGTGTAAGATCATGGCATCAAGATATCAAGGATAGAAGACAAGAAACAAATGAAGTTCATTGTTTCATCATTTGCAAATGGGTTGTTATTCCCCTTTCAAAATGTATTTACAAGTACCACACATAGATCCTTGCCCCTAAACAATTTAAGGAAAACTAATTACATCAACAATCTATTGGATCTCACCTTTAATGAGAATGGTTGGTCAACCTTGGAAACCACAAAATGATTTGTTCACAAAATTTGTTACCATGTTTCGACTCACAATTGAACAATTGAGTTTGCCGCAACATCATAAAATGATTATTAAATTGTTAATTGTACACAAGAGCAAGGCATTTTTAGATTAAATGAAAAAGATCACCCCAACGCCTTGGTCATCTTCATATTAACAAATTGCACAAATGAATTATAACTTGCAAATGTAATTTTGCAATGACCACTAAAGCATGATTTCAAAGTGGAATTCAATACATGGATTACATTAGTCATCAAATAACAAGAACCATTCATTGATTTCAAAATGAATTATCTCAAACCAAAAATGTGTAATTGATTTCATGTTGCATGGTTACAGGTGAAAAAGATGAAAAGTGTGATTGTGAAAGGATGAAAAAAAAAAACAAAAATCACAAGAGCATTCACGATTGAGTTTTAACTTATTACATTAAAGGCCTATAAGGTGAAAACATGGTCAAAGGAGTCAGGGGCACCAATGTAAAGTCTTTTGTTCCAAGGACTACATATGACAAGTGTTGTTTTTGTGTTGGTTTATAATTTTATAATTTGTATTTGATGTACCCCCTTTAACATTGTATTTTATATAAAAATACATTTTGACTAAAAAATAGATTTTATATCATGTATATTATACACTCATGCCCTTGATCACATAAACATAAACAACTTTTGCTTAAAGCACATTTTGAAAATCAATAATTTTTCAGGGTCAAAAACATTTTTGAGCAAATGTGCTCAAATTAATTATAAAAATAATTTTCATCAATTCAAGTCCTTTTGCCCTTCTAATCATCAATGTTAAAATCGTTTTCAATTTTCAGAAAGAATGGTGTACATTTGGTAAAGAAAAAAAGATGTTTGAAAAAATAAATATTGTCCATTTTCAAGGTTTGAATGCTTTGAACATGTAATTTTTTTTTGATTTGTGTCAAGCTTTGAGTGTGTAAATTTTGTAATTAATGGAAATATTTTTTTTAAAATTATGATAATCCAAATTATTATGCTTCATTTGTGATCTTTCAAACATACAAAAATGCAATTTAAAAAAATGTACACTCGCTTGGGTGACTCCTTTGATTGTGTTCTTACCAACACTATTGCACCATTGTTCATTATGACTTAAAGCATAAAAGATAAACTATTGGAAGAAAATCAGGATGTAGACCTTATAATTCCAATATCAATTATCATGGGAGAATGCTTGCAAAATAATTTTGTTTGAATTCAACCATCAACATGTCCAAGCACATCAATCCATGACAATTGTGGAAACTAACTCAAAAGAAAAATAATTTGAAAAACTACAATGCTAAAATTATACTGTAACATTTTTTCAAAAATTACCTATCATTTTTTTTTGACATTACTTAATCCTTTGGATGGTGTCTCTTTCAATATTATTGCCCATGCTTCTAGACAACTATTGTCAATTGGTTCCATTACCAATGTGGTTACCAATGTCTTTGTATTTTGGCTAACTCATCTTTCCAACATAATTATCATAACATTTTAAATTAGTTAGAGTGTGTTCACAAACCTACACTTACAACATTCTTTACAACAAATCCTTATCTTTGAATTCAAAATAAACAAACTTGCCACATTTCAATTAACTGCAAGTTCCATTTTAAAATTAAAAACACATAAGTTACATCAAGAGATTTGTTCATTTGAATATTTGATTGCAATCATTGAAAGAGTTCAACATGTAAGGTTTGAAATTTTTATTTCACATCAATTGCAAGCCATCATTTTAGTCCATGTTTTGTGTTGTGCAAATATGTGAAAAAGATGAAACCAATCCTAAAACAAACAAAAAACAAAATTCAAAAGTAATTACAACAATAACAATGGTCATGCACCTCTTACATAATGAACCTTTAAACATACATGGTATCAATTATCTACCATTCATAATGGAAGTTACAAAAGCAATTGCTTCCTTTTGGAGGAGAAAATTATGCCAAGGATAAACAACAAAGAACATTGACTTTTGTTGAACATTTTTTTCCTAAATGTCCATGACAAAAATAACTTGCTCAATCACCCGCATGTTAGCCTTCCCCAATGAAGTTCAATCCAAACATGCAAACCTATATATAGGTTAATGTTGAAATTAATATAAGGAAGATCAAATGTTACAATCACAAGTACAAAAATTGTTAGGCCAACCATTCACATCACATAGATAATACCTACGTAAAACTTCACCACTATGGTAAGTGATGCACAAAACTATATTTCATGGGTTACAACATACTAGCATAAATCTTTTTCAAGAATTCAATCTATGACAAAAAAAATTTTCATTGATAATATGAATTTTTTTTCTTTGGTGACTTGACTAGTGTAAAATATTTAGATGTCATTCAAGCTTGTCAAATCCCCCACTTCCATAGAGCTATCAACATTGTAAACCTGCAAAGCACCAAATCATGTAGTCTTAGGGCTATAATTGATAAATACAAAGGGTCCCACATGAAAAAAATTAATCATTACAACATAGATATTTTGGTGACTAAGAATTTAGAGACTAATTGTTGTGACCCCTTAGTACGCCACACAATAAATAACTTTTAACACACAACCTTTGACAAAACACCAAGAGTCTATTGCCGGGCATTCATGGAAAAATATATTTTGTTCATGTAAAATATAAGTAATGACTAAAAAGCACATGAATAAACTTGTCAACAAACTTTGCAATGTGGCATTGATGGGCATTTCGCCATTTCATAAACACAATAACAATGCAAAAGATGAACTACAAAAACATAGCAACATTAAGTAATGTCACACAAAAAATCAAATGTTTCCATGTGGAATTTCTCCATGCCTCAAATAATGGTGCAAGTCACCAAGTCAATGGATGTATCACTAAAACCTATTTCAAGCATGTGCTTGACACTTGAGAATGTGTACATGGACTAAAGTTTTTAAAAATCTTTTCAAATAAGAGCAAAAAACACACAAAGAATTGTTGGGAAAAAAGTCACAAAGCCTTTGCATAACAAGGAAGAAAACTTGAACACAAGGAATAGACCTATCAAATAACAATGTGCACAAAACTATTGTAATCATCAACAAACCACAAGAAACCACACCACTATTGAACATGGGATCAAGTACACAAAAGGCTTTCAAGATTAGTGTGTGAAAACACATCCATTTGTTTACAAGCATCTTGAAGAAATCAACTCCTTGTTAGTTTCAACTTCAATGCTATAAGAGATCAAGGATAGGCAAAATTTGAAGGACTTTCTAAAAGTGAAAATGTTGTACATTGACATCCAAAATCTGAAGGACTTCCAAAGATGAGGATAATAATAACCCTTCAATTTGACATTGCCACAATGGGAGCTAGTTGTATGATGAATTTGGGAAAAGAAAAGGGAAGATTTTACACAGCTTTGGATCCCCTTCTACATGCACAATAACTTGAATGCATCGTAGTTTAAAATGGCCAAAAATTTCAACATGTGTTACTTAGAGTTTTCAAAAATTTGACGAATAATAAATGCTAATTATTATAAATTTTGATGATTTTTAATTTTAATTATTTCTTGCCAAAATAACCAAGTTAGTATCAATGTAGATAGATTAATTCATGAACCCCAACTTTTCTTAAAACAATATCATGTAAATAAAAAATACAAAAATAAGAGCAAAGTGCAACCCTTTGTTAAGGAAAATTCCATTAAAACACCTACGTTGGATGAACTTCATTACGATGGATGAATGGGTCCCATGCATCACTTTCGCATCCGATGGCCTATCCATGGCACCTGCTGATTCTCTCTTAAGAAGAGAGCTTCTCTCGGAAGAAGAGCGAAGACGATTTGAGAGAGAGAGAGAGAGAGAGAGGAGATCAAGAGCATTTGTGAAGAATCCGGAGCTTGGGTTGCCTGAATCCTCTGCAGGAGTGTGGTTGAGAATGGGGAAGAATAGAAAACAGAAAGAGAGTTGAGGTGAGCCGGAGATGGTGTGGGTGGTGGGGCAAGGTTGGGGAGGGAGAGTGCTGATGCCATCTGGTTTCAGGTTTGTCTCAGGTGAGCAGGGAGATGGGAAGAAGAAGAGGATGGGAGGCTACTGGAATTTGAGAGAGTTGCACAAGTCTTGTAAGGGTTGTCGGTCGTATGGCAGTGCACAAGTATATAGCCACATTCGGCAGCAGCAAAATTACAGTAGCAGTTGCTGCACTGAAAGCTGCTTCATCACCTCTCAAGCTTCCAGGTTGTTAAGATTTGACCCCCTTCCAGGTTTGGGAAACTTTCATTTGGAAAAAATAACACAATCAAAGAAAACCCACTTGCAATTGCCATGTTGTAAATTTCTGTGGGAAAGGAAATGGTGCAAGGATTTGCATTTGAGGATGAACAAGAATGTTGTTATCCATAATGTGCACATTGTGCAATTTGCAAGGTGCTGAATCCATCCTTACACCTTCAATATTGAGCTTCAGATTCCAGCAGCAGCAGCAGCAGATAGGAGACAGGACAGAAGAAGCTCAAGACGACATTGATGAAAGCTATGGAGGAGGAGGAGGAGGAGGAGGAGGCCACCATGCAGCAAGTGATGGATATATGGCTTTTGAAGAATTTGCATCACCATTCAAGCAACTTAGCATGCCCAATGCTGCAAAGGAGATGGCAGATTTGTTACCAGAAGTCACACCATCAAGGAAGAATGGGATTGCACATGGTGAGGATGATGTAAGGAATGAGAATCAGGTCTTACACCAAAATTGCTATGATCCAGAGGTTGCAAGAGTTGCTATGATGCAGCGGTTGCAAGAGGACAAGCACAGCAGCAGCAGCAGCAGTCAGGTGGCTCTTACATCTGAAACTGCACATGAGGTTTATGGAAGAGAGAGTGCCACAGAAAAGTTGTTACACCCTCAAGCTTTCTGTGTCTTGAGAAAAAGCAAAAGAGTTTCCAACAGGAGGAGTGAAGAGAAAGGTGGCAATAATAAGACTGGGGAAATTGTACGCAAGGCAGTGATTGATGTTTTGGCACATACTGATAACATGGGTGACGCCTTGTCAAGAGCATCACATGCACTCGGTGATGAATACCCTCTTTGGAATCAGGCAAGTACAAAAATGTACAAAACCCATCCTTTGAAATCACAAATTTAGAATTGCAGGGTGAAGTTTGAGTGAAGCTTATATTTCCTTGGGATTTATTTGCAGATGATGAAACAGATGGAGCTTCGTGGAGCTCGAAGACAAGCTCTTCAAGTCTTCCGCTTTCTGCAAGTGCAACCCAAGTTTGAAATGCGTGAGCAAATCTATGTCACAATAATGTCGATTCTGGGACGAGAAGGAAAACTGGGTCTTGTCAAAGATATATTTTCTGGAATGAAAGATGAAAACATAACACCGACAGTCCATTCTTACTCAGTTTTGATCAGTGGGTGAGTTCTGATCACCCCTCACCAATTTTTACTCTTCTTCGCCCATGAGATTCACAGAAGTACACAACAGAGTTATGCCTCCAGGTTTTCATTTTGAGTGTTTGATATGTGCATTGATCTAAGATCCCAAGGCTGAGTTGATGGTTCTCTGTTTGAGTAACCCCCTTCCAACATGATCGCCCCCTGACAGGTATGCAAAGCAGGGATTGCTGAAAGAAGCATGGGAGATCTTTGAAGTGATGAAGAAAGATGGTTGTGAACCAAATCTTGTAACATACAATACACTGATCCATGCATGTGCCAAGAATGGATTCCGGTTGCACAAAGTGGTGGCGCTCTTTGAGGAGATGAAAGAGCAGGGAATCCAACCGGACGATATCACATACAATTGTATGGTCAACGCATGTGTTCGTCATGGCCTCTTTGACAGTGCCACCCAAATCCTGACAGAAATGAAATCTGTGAATTGCTTGCCAAATGTTGTGACATATACAGCAATGATTAACACTTATGGGAAGTCAGGAAAACTGCAGGATGCAGTGGCCTTGTTTGAAGAGATGAAGGAACTAGGGCGTGCCCCAAATTCGTGGACTTACAACTCCTTGTTGAAAGCATACTCGAATCAGGGATGCTATGAGCAAGCCATGGGTTTGTATGGGGAAATGGATGGTGCTGGGTGCTCCCCAGATTTGTACACATACAATACTGTGATTGACATGTGTGGCAGAGGTGGACTATTTGAGGAAGCTGAGGGTGTATTTATTGAAATGCAGAGCAAGGGTTGCTCTCCTGATCGGGTAACAGAAAGCAGACTTACTCCTTTTGACCTCTGAACTTGTACATTTGGAATGTTGCAGAGTCATTGATTACTCTTACAAACCATGAAATGACAAAATGCCTTGCAGAATGACATTGTTTAGGCAAATCATGTGCTGTGGTGACTTTTGTGTATTTTACTTTTGCAGGTACTATTGTACCATTGGTGTCTGTTTCTTACCATTTTAGTTTCTCAATTTTGTTGCAGGTGACATACAACACAATGCTTGATGCATACAGCAAAGGGGGACACTTTGGGAAGGCACGGCAAGTACTTGACAGCATGAAGGAGGCAGGATGTGTGCCTGATCTTTGGACCTACAACATTCTTCTTGATTCACTGGGCAAAGCAGGGAGCATTGACGAAGCTGCCCAGTTGTATAATGACCTGAAAGCCACTGGCCACTCCCCTAATCTAGTGAGCTTCAGTGCCATGATCAACACCTATGGGCGATGGGGTCTCTTTGTGGAAGCTCAGAAAGTGTGGCATGAGATGCGAGTTGCAGGCTGTGTTCCTGATGCCACTGCATTTTGTGGACTTATCAACAGCTACAGCCACCATGGCATGTATAAGGTAATGCTCAGCACCATTCTCAGCAGGAGACAATTGAGTCAGTGCTTTGATTGAGGGAGTTTAGGCTTACAGATTGGATCTGATTAACACATTTTGTGAATGGGCATTCTACTGAAAACATCTGCATTTCTCATTTGTGGCTGAACAAAGTATGATGTGTACCTCTGCCTATGTGCAGGAAGCATTGGCCACCTTTGAAGAGATGAAACAAAATGGTGTGGAACCTGACACACAGAGCTACACTGCTCTTATGGATGCTTATGGGAGAGCTGGGCTATGTAAGGAAGCTGAACACTTAATGTTGCAGATGCAGGATTCAGGTTTTATCCCAGATGTTGTAACATATGGGGTTCTATTGCGGGCATTTGCTACAGCAGACCGATTTCATGAGGGGCTCAAGTACTATGATTACATCTTACAACACTCCGAGCAAGACAATATCCTTTGTCATAGGCTTATCTCCCAGCATAAAGAGCAATATGAATACCTCACAAAGTACACCAAAAAATAGACCCAGTAGCAACTCTATAGGGTAACACCCAGGTAGCATCAGGGAGACTTACTATACAGAATAGGTCTTCTGCAACTGGGTCTTATACATGCACTTGGAACTGATTTCAAAGTTCCAAGTATTTCAACTTCCTCAGATCACAAACCAGCTTGCTTCTTGGTTTCATTACATCCAAGCCTTCAACAACGCTCCAAAGGGTGCCTGCAAAGTGGTGATGGTGGAAATGCACATAAAGCAAAATTACAACTAGGGAGCAACAGTAAATCAGATGCTGAAAAGAAATCCAACTAACAACCTTCTTTAGTGTATGCATGTAGTATGTGTTTCTTTGACCTTCCTTTCCCCATTCATTTCACTGCTCACTGATCAGCTCACTGATCCTTCGGTCCACAGATTGAAAAGTACAAGAATTAATGACCTGATTCATGACTAGAACTTGTTGGCTACGATAATATCAATTGAGGATCATGTCTGTTTCATACAGTTCTTGTATAATATGTCAAAATGAGTCAGCTCTGCATCTGAAGTTTATTCACTTTACTTCTTTTGATGTGATCAGATTGTTTCAGGGGCAAACCCACAGTCTTATCAAACAGGCATCAAAGATGGGTCAATGAAGTGCATTATCAAAAAACACATCCTACTCCAGGTTTCTTTGCTGTTGCAGACAGTTCAAATTGGTCTCTGCTCTCAGGTTCATCATGAGCACAGGACCCAAATAAAGGCCAAGAAAGCAACCACAGAACCATTTAGCACATGAGGTGAGAATCTACATGATCCTGAGTCTTGATCGGTTGGTGGCCTTCAAGTGAGTGATAACAGTTGTCATCAAAAAGACAGAATGGACATTCACTTTGTGTCGAAACTTCTTGACCATGGTATTGCAAACTGATTTGCACAGTAAATATTGTGGCACATAGAATTTCCAGTTGCACCTCCTTTTGCAGGAAACTCCCAAACATCTGTGGTCTAAACTCTAAACCTCTCTCAAACTAAATTGACTGACTTGGTCCAGATATGAGTACATGAAAAGCTAAATGCAAATAGCAATTTGTACCGAGAGGGGCAGCTGATCTCATGTGAGATTTCTAAGTAGGCCCTCTGCAAGCCTCCATAAAAATGAATTAATGTACAGTCAAAGAATAAATATTCTGAATGCAAAAATAAATCAACCTAATTATTCTAAAACATACTCAGCACCTCCATCAAGCATCAACAGAAAGCTGCTTGTCGATAGTAGTGAAAATCTGATAAAAGGCCTTGAAATGATTGTATGCTATGTCCACATCTTCAGTTCCACACATTTCTCGTATGCTGCATCAACACCCCCACCCAGTCATTGAGGAGCTTCAGAGTTCATCTTTTGCCATCAAAACTGAAATGTATAGAGTGAATCAAGCAAGGCTTAGAATATCATTTGCAGCTAGAGGCAATTCACATGATTCTCCCAAGAACATAAAGACATGCAAATACCATATTGACCACAATAGCAGAATAAAGCAAGCAACATCTTTCCACTCTGAATGCTTAGTCCTTCATAATCAAATCCTTGAAGCAACATACATTATTTCCCTCACTTTATGTACAAGGGAGTTACTGTGAACCATAGCAATTAATCTCATTGAACACTGTACAAAAAACAGAGTTGCCAGAAACAGCAGGAGATATGTGTGACAAAAACTAGAACATGGTATTCAAGAGGCAAAAAAGCACATTGACACAACAGTGAGTAGAACCTGTGCATAGAAAGCTGTGGCATGCCACAATCAACTGTGCGAATGCCAATCCCTGATGCAAGTATGGGGCCAATTGTAGACCCACACCCCATGTCATTGCGCACTACAAAATTCTGCAGCCGGCAGCATATCATAATTAGCCATATGAACAACTTCCACTGCCTCCTGCCAGAAGAAAAATATACAATGACATCCCAAACCTCATTTGATGACAGAGAAATTGAATTTGTGATTAAGACTTAGCAAATCACCTGGGTTGGGACACCTGCTACTTTTGCCACTTCTTTGAAGAGGAAAGCAGTGACTGTATTGGTGGCATAACGCTGGTTAGCATTGTACTTAATAACTAGGCCCTCATGGAGCTTGGGTTGATGGTGATCCTCATGCCTCTCAGCATAGTTTGGGTGCAATGCATGAGCCATGTCTGCAGATACTGTCCATCCAACTCAACCCAAGTCTAGAGAATCAGCACAATAACAGAAATAATGTGCGTTATATTGCAAAATAAGAATGACTCATGCAAATATAGTCTGAAGTCCTTGTCCATTGTACTACAGGGAAGGAGAGACTCCCAAACTCAGTTTGATCAACTGCCTGAAGCCTATCCTTTTGGGACATGATGCAGCCACAATCCAGGGTACAGGAGAGGTAGTGAACAGACGAACCAAGAAAAGACCGGCGGATGGTGCGCTCAACAATACCCTCACTTGGTGTCTCACGCACTAGCCACCTTGTAATACGATTCATAGCTTGAAACATAACTGGTGATCCAGCCCCTTGTGCAGAATCAGACCCCACCTGCAAGAGTTTCCAGTGCCTTTCTAAATGTTATTTCAATACATAAGTAATGAGGCCTTGCAGACTCAAATCTGCTGAAATATAAACTACCAATCAACATCTAGCACAGAAGGGGAAAACTGACATATACCTCCTCGTTATCAAAGAGGGCAACTGCTCGAATGCAGCTTTCATCAGTCAAAGATGCGGCATCCTCACAAGTGTCTAGCAGAGCTCGCAGGGCACAAAAGGAAGATGCCAAGTTGTCGAGCCTGCCTGAGAAGATGAACTCCTTTCGAGCACCCCCTATGCAGCTTGGTTGTGTATCACAGACACTCAACTCAAAGTCCAGTATTTCCTCCACTGTGCAATTCAATTCTTCTGCAAGAATCTGAAACTTACAACCTTGTCAGTAAGTATTCAAGTCACTGCCAGAAGAAAAGCTTGGAAACAGGGAAAGTTTAAAAGAACTGATGAAAAGGTAAAAATATATAGAAACCATTTGAGAATTACTCATTCATAACTCAAACTTTGACATTCTTGATAATGAAGTACAGTCTGCTATGCCACACTGTCTGGTGGCATATCATGACCACAACATAGGGGCAGCTAGAAGAATAAGTGAGTGTGAGGCCACCTGCAAGAGGAGGGGATGATGAGCCTTCTTTGCAGAATACATTGCACCATTTGCACCCTCAGTTTGGCTAGTTGTTTCTGACTTGCTAGCCAACAGCTCTGACTTTATTTGGGTTGCCAACACAGGAGCTAGGTGAGTCTCCAAGTTCGGCAAGAATCCTTCTGTATTCACTGTCCTGTTCAATTCACACTCTTAATACTATAGGAGGGAGACAAGGATGCAGGTTCCAAACCCAGCCTGAATGGAAAATAGACCTAAGAGTGACAGAGAACGAAAGAAAGAAAAACTGAAGGTATTGGACCTATCAAGATGAATGGCCAAGGTAGGAATACGCATGATAGGCCGCTCCACCTTCACCAGCTCGTGCACAACACCCACACCTTTCCTTCTCACAAGCACACGTCCAGCAACACTGAGATCTCTATCAAACCAAGTGTGCCATAATCCACTACCATATGTTTGCACACCTACATTCAGAAAGCCTGCCTTGGATGCTGCAGACACTGGCTTAAGCTTGGGACAGGGACTATCTGTATGTGCTGCCACAACATGAAAGCCATTTCCTGCTTTATACCTGCTCCACATCACAAACATCTACAGCAATCACATCACTGTTTGCACAACAGAAAGAAATGTTTTGGACTGACCCTTACATGTGTCTTAAGGTACTGGCACAAAGAAAGAGCTGAGAAAGATGAAGATGTTTCTTTGCTCAGGTTATTCTTTTGGTGTACAAGAAACACCCAAGAAGAAAACATCAAGTCAAGAAGCACAAAGGACTAACTTTTGGCCAATAGCAAAGGCAAAGATGGAAGACATATTGCGGGTGAAGAAGTAGCGTCCTCCAGGCTGCACTGTCCACTCTTCCTCCTCACACAACTGCTCAAACCCTGCTTCTAGTAACTGCCGCTTTGACTCCGCTGTCAAATAAAGACATTGCCCAAATCAAGACAATCTCTTCTGCTCCTACTCTCTGCTAACACAACACTATTGCTGAAAGGGAAGGGGGAAAAAACATCACATCAGAGAATCTCTCAAATATGTTTTGTGACAAAGTGATGGACACATTGGAAAAATGAGCAGAGCTCCTGCCTGTTGCATGGAAAGGTGTCCATGACTTGTTCAAAAACTGGAGCAAATCGGGCACAATTGATGTCTTGCTGCCACCCCCCTGCACACAAGTCAGAGCTCAACATTACTTCTCCATATGTATGTATCCATAATAGGATGACAGAAGCCAGCCCTCTCACCCATAATGCTGAAGCCCAGGGCTCTCCTCTTGGCCTTGACTTTCTTTCTGTACTGGAATCTATGCTGTAAACCCTAAAAAAACTTCTGTCCAACCTGCTCTTCTCAGAAGTGCAAAGGTTGATGCATCTGGTAGTAACAATGGACAATAGGTTCCAATGATTTGCAGTCAGAACAACCATGACCTTCATCATGAATGCAGCTGCCATTCATTCATTCATTACTTCACCACTGACTTCGTCAAATCCCATCGGTGGTGGTGGTGATGCACATAGATAGGTATACAAAAGTCTGTCTCCTGAGTTTTTTTCCATTTGCTGTTTTGCATTTCCAGAAAGCAACAAAAAAAGACACTGTCTTGATGTCACAACATGGATCGAAACATTTGCAAGGTGAAGAAAACTGAAAAAAACCCTAAAAGACAAAGAAAGCAAAACCAAACTCTGAGATATAGGGAGAAGAAAACATACCACCTCCAGTGTTGAAGAAGAAGGAGCAGCATCTCTGCCTTCTTGAGTGCTACTACTACTAATACTACTACTACCACTGAGGCTTGCGCAACAACAAACCCTTGCGCAACTTCTGGCAAGGTTTTTCTCCCTCTCTAAAATTCCAAACCCGGGTCTGGCATTCTGAGATTGTCCCGGAATCATGACCATGACTAGCGGCTCTGGAATGCTGAAGCGATGAGGAGCCAAAACATCGCTGCTCTTCTGCTGCTTCACGAAATTCACCGTCGTCGTCGTCGTCGTCGTCGCCGGCGGCGGCTTTCCGAATTGCGCCATCACTCCAAAATGCCTACTGAATTGCACAATCTCGGAACCCGTATGAGCGATGGCGCGAGTCATCATCATGCTTGGCTGCATTTTGCAAGCGCCCAACAAATTGATGTGAGTTCCCATCACTAACACACGCGCACGCACTCAGAGAAAATGCACAAAACCCCCCCAAAAAAACTACCAAAACACCCCCACAAAAATTGCCAAACCTGAATTACAACAACAACAACAACAACAACTTATTCCATTCAACGCTCTCCCAAAACAACAACAACTAGAGCAGGTACTCCAGAATTATCTCCAACGCTAAACAACATGAACAGCACAGCAACAACAAAACAACACCACCACAAAACTAGCCAAGATGCAACAACAACTACAACAACAATCTCATGGCAACCTAATTCAGGTACCACTCAAAACCTGAATGATTTTTTTTCTTTTTTCCAAAATGGAAAATTTGGAGAAATGTGAACTAATTTTGGAAAATTTCGCCAAATTTTCGATTTAATTTTTTTTAATTAATTTTTTTAGAAAAAAACTAGTTCGACACCACTTAATATTATTTATTCTTCTTCAACCCATTTTTAGAGTTGGGATTTAAAGTTTAGTAACTGCTGTTCTTAATTATTGGATGTCAACTTCTTACCAAGTTATTTAAATTATTTTTATCAAGTTATAGTTACTTGAGATATTTGTGTTACATGCACATACTTTTGGGACCAGAGATATGTTGAATAAGTTTATTTAAATATCTCTAGTTAAGTTTAGTGTGAAATATTTCAATGCATGAGACGATGGTTTTGTTCATGTGCCTTCTAAAGCAAGTAACATCTACATGGGGTGTTTATCTCCTACTAGTGGGTAACCCGTGACTACACCACTCCAGCCACCCCCAACGCTTTGTGCTTTCATGTTTGGATTTGTAGCCAGGTTTGGCTAAATCTTTATTCAGATAATTGCCCACTTTTTCCACATCTTCCTACAGATGATGGCCATTTTGGCTACAAACAAAAACAATTCGCAAAAAAGAAAACCCCCGAGAGACGTTCTGTAATCTTGCACAGCTACAGTACCCAAAATCAGCAACGACCATTCCAAAAACTTTCCGAAAAGTGACTGCTGATAACTTCCCTCAGTGGGTGTTCTCTGGAGCAAAAGTTGCCGAGCTCTGTCACACACAGTCCGGACCGCACCCGGCCCGGCACCCCGTTCTTGACGTCGGCTATCCCGGGTCTCCGTTCCGTGCTAGAATGTCGTAACCTAATTTTCTCCAATAGCTTTGCCCACAGACTGGGAACAGGAAATTCCGCCCTCCGATTAGCGCCGCGCCCGGTCGGCCTGAAACCCGAGCTCCGTTAGGGACGTAGTGAATTTATATATAAGATTTAAATTAGGTAAGAACTTTGTAGGTTTGTAGTAATATCTATGTAATCTTAAGGTTGGGTGGAAAGTTTACAGTAAAAATCAATGTTTTTATTATCTCTATTCTTTCATTGATTCACTATCAATTTTCAACATGGTATTAGAGCATTGGTTGCTTTTGAGGGAAGGAGAAATTGAAGTTTTTTTCTACAATTCTTGAAAGCTTTGAAATTTTGGGTGTGTTTTTTGTTTTTCTAGTTTTTTGTTGAAAGTTTCAAAGTTGTAGGTGTTTGTTTTCAGGCATTGTTCTATTCATAATCATGGTATCCACTTTTAATGTTCAAAGTATTGAAAAGTAAAATGGCAATAACTTTCATACATGGAAGATGAAAATGGAATTTCTCATGTATGAAAAACATTTGTGGGAGATCACTTTAAGATAATTATTGCCACCAGAAGTTGAATTTAGAGAAAATTTTCTTAAAGGAAGCACTCTTGAACACCATTTATTCATGAAAAAGGACAAATTGGCTTGTGGACCAATTCTGTAAAATGTTGTTGATTATTTGTTGCATCATGTAGCACATGTAGAAACTACAAAAAATGTTTGGGGCAATCTTTGTGCAACATTTGAAAGAAAACATGTTGGCAACATATTGCAATTATGTTAAGAGCTTTACGATCTTAAGATGAAGGAAAACACCTCAATGCAAGCTCACATTGATAAATTTTGAATGATTGCATATCAATTAGTAAACATTGATCATCAAATTTTTGATGAAGATTTGCCATTCACATTTAAAAAAAAATTACCATTGTCTTTCCATGCCCTTGTGGTTTCACATAGTACCCACATTGATCAATTGTCTATGGAATTAGTATGTGGACAATTGTTGCAAGAAAAATTGCAATGTAAGTGATAATTATAATCTAACCATGGTATAAGACAAGAAGCACTAATTGTTAAAGGTGTTTTTGGGAAATTCAAAAGGACAGATTGGAGGAAGTTCAAAAATGAAAATAGAAGAAAGAAGGAACTTCTATGATTGTGGCACCGAAGGTCATTTTGTAAGAGAATGACACAAGAAGAAACAAGATTGGAAGAATAAATTCAAAGGTTTTTTACAAATAACAACAACAAGCAAAACTAAACTCTTTACGACTAACTTATATATTTAGTTTGTAAGGATGCATGGTTTGTTTATTCTGGAACTTCACAACATGTAACGTTTCGAAAGGAAATATTTTCAACCTTTGAGGAGTTTATTTTGAATAACAAAATATATCTCGGGGACAATAGTATGTTTGATGTATGTGAGAAAGACACTATTGTTTTCAACTTGCCAATTGAATTTCCAAGTGTATTGGAGATGTGTAATATGTCCCAAAGTTTGTAAAAAATTTGTTATTCATTAGTCAGTTAATATAACAAGGCTCTAAGGTGGAATTTGAAGCCACAAAATGTTAATTGAAATCTTATAATTCAAACAAGGTGATTATTGAAACTATTAAAAAATGAAGGTTATATAAGTTGGTTAGAGTTGTTCGATCTTTAGATATAGAATGTAACACCAAGATTAAGAGGAATGACTTGTGGCATTAGAGACTTGAACATGTCAATATGCAAACTTTAACAACCATGGAAAAAAATAACCTTGTTGAAGGCATGGATTTCAATGGAGATCATGACTTGAGTTTTTATGATGGATGTGTGTATGGTAAACACCATCATACCCCATTTCCTTTGAATGGGGGTTCTCATGCAAAGGAAATTATTGGGCTTGTGCACATAAACCTATGTGGTCCCATGGTAATATTTCATGGAAGGCAAAGTATTTTCTAACCTACATTGATGAGTTTTAAAATTAAAAAGAATAAAAAATACCATGAAGACTAAATTTGGTGTGCTTAACAAGCTTAAGGTTCTCAAAGTTTTGGTCGAAAATCAGAGCAAGTCTTTATGTCAGCATGGTTTGGAAGATGGTGGGGTGATCAACCCGAAACTATAAAAAGGAAGTCCAAGAAGGAGAAGGGCAAGGCATTGGTGGAACTGGAGCTTGCCCCATCGAATGGTAAAAAGTCCAAAAGAGTGCGTTGCACAAAGGATCAAATGGTGGCGAATGCCTTGGCAAAAGTAGTGGAGCTTTCCCTAAAGATAATCTGCACCCCTTTTCAAGAGCTTTTGAAGTTTGTAGGAGTAATCCCAAAAGAGGAAGAAGAGGTGGCAATGGGGATGGATAACCCCAATGACCTAGATTATCGGGAAAGGGAAAACCTTCATGAGGAGGAACCTTTTTATGAGGAAGGCCCATTAGAACCGGGAGTGAATTTCTCACATTGTGTCTTCTGTAACTTCTAATACCACTCCTCCCCAAGAGGAAAAGGAGGAGGAGGAGGAAGGGGGAGACGAAGAAGAAGAGGAGGTAGCCATGGACAAGGCCGATGAAGAGGAACGAGAGGAGGGTGAAGCTAGGAATGAGAGATCCCACTCATAGTGTTTTGCACCCGAAAGAGGGGGTACCTCCAAACTTTCCCTGTGAGAATTATACAATGAAAGAAGGCGTGAAGAAGAAAGGTAAAGAAAAAGGGAATTGGTTGAATTAGAACATGGTCGGGGGAGTTGAAGTTGGAAACGGAGGAGATGGCCAAGATGGCCCAAACCCTCAAGGAATCCACTTTCAAGGACTTTGCCCATGACATGCATGGGGGAAATTATAGCCACCATGCACAAGATGGCAATGGCACATGACAAGGTTAATGAAAACCTTGTCAAAGCCATTTTAATACTTGGTATGTTGATATTGGGGCAACCCAACACATGTCACATGACAAAGAGTCCTTTGTGACATATAATAAATGTGAGAAAAGACAAATAATGTTTTTAAGGGACAACACCACACACCAAATAGTTGCTCAAATAAAAGAAATGGGAAATTTATTGCATGTGTCTGGCCTTTGGAAAAAAATGTTCTTAGCCAAGCATCTTGACCAAACATGAGGAGAAATCATTATTAAATTTGGTAAATGTATATTGAAAAACTCTAAAGGAATTGAGATAGCCCAAGGTATTTTAAAAGCTGGTTTATATAAACTAAGGGTCATTAAAGATCAAAAGATTAATGAAATTACGATTCTAGTCATAGTAGATATGAATAAACAAATATATGGCATATGAGATTAGGCCATATCAATAAAAAAATATTGAAAAAAAAAAAATCTATGTCCAAAGGTGTAAAGTCTTTTGATGAAAAGAATTTAATTCAATGTCCTTGATGTGTTAAAAGAAACCAACATAAAGTTAAGTTTGCAAAAAAAGTACCTTAACGACAATGGAAATATTAGAAATTATTCACAGTGTTATTTGTGGTCCTTTTCAAACACATATTCATATAGGATGTACATATTTTATAATTTTCATTGATGATAAATCAAGATATACTACAATTTATTTGTTGAAACTTAAATTGGAAACATTTGAAAAATTTCAACATTTTAAGAAACAAATAGAAACTCAAACTCATAAGAAAATAAAAATCTTACAATTGGACAATGGAGGTGAATACAAGTCTAATGATTTTAATAATTTTTGTCAAGATCATGGGATAACAAGACAATTACTATTCCTTATAATCCTTAGAATAATGGTGTCAATGAAAGGAAAAATAAAACTTTAGTAGATGTTGTTCTAGCAATGTTTTTGCATTCTAATCTTCCTAAGTCATATTGGGGTGAAACATTAAATACCACCAATGACTTACAAAATAGAAGTCCCATAAAAGTTTTAAATAAAAAAACACCTTTTGAAATATGGCATGGAATATTAAAGCTGACAGTAACACATTTGAAATTTATTGGTTACAAAGCTTTCAGTTTAATTCCAACAAAGAATAGACAAAAATTAGACCCTCATTTTATAGAATGTATTTTTTTGGGTTAAAGTGAAGAATCTAAAACATATAGATTAATGGATAAATCAAAATTATTAATCATGACCAAATTAATTATGATTAAACTAATTATATATATATGGTTTATCTAACTATGGTTAAATTGACTATATTGAAATTAATTATGCTTTAACTACCTATGAAAAAAATAATTAAAATTAAAACTAACCATAACTAATATAATCATGGTCAATTTAATCATGTTCAATTAACCATAGTTTGTGTAGTTATATATGTTTTAACCATGGTTACTATGAGCATAATTAAATTAGTTATATTTATATTTAACATATTATTATTTTACCCTAATAAATTTAAGCATAATCAATAGACCCATAGTTAATTTAAAACTATTGTTGATTTAGCCATGCTTGGTTTCGCCATAATTATTTTAAACACTTTTATTTTAGCCATAATTATTTCATTCATGTTTATTTTAACCAAATTCATTTTACTCATGGTTAGTAGTATAACCATGATTGGTTTTGGCATAAAATATTTAATGATTAGTTAATTTAACCACATTAACTTTATTAGTGGTTGGTTTAGCAAAATTTATTTACTCATGGATAGTTTAACCAATTATAGTTTAACCATGTTTAATTTTTCCATAAATATTTTAACCATTTTGATTTTAGCCATAATTATTTCATTCATGTTTATTTTAACCATCATTAAATTTTGCATAACTAAATTTTCCATTAGATATTTAATGATTAATTAATTTAGCCAAATTTATTTATTAATGGTTAGTTTAACCATTTCTAATTGAGCCATGGTTAGTTTTGCCATAATTATTTTATTCATGTTTATTTTAGCCATAATTAATTTTTGCATAATTGGTTTTGCAATAAAATATTTATTCATTAGTTAATTTAGCCATATTAACTTTATTAGTGGTTGGTTTAGCCAAATTTATTTACTCATGGTTAGTTTAACCATTTCTAGTTTAGCTTTAGCCATAATTATTTTAATCATTTTGATTTTAGCCTTAATTATTTCATTCATGTTTATTTTAACCAGAATTAATTTTTGCATAATTGGTTTTGCCATAAAATGTTTATTTCATTAGTTAGGTTAGCCTTATTAATTTGATTAATAGTTAGTTTAACCATGGTTAATTTTGCCATAAATATTTAAACCATTTTTATTTTAGCCATAATTAATTATGCATAGTTTGTTGAGCCATAAAATAATTATTCGTTGCTTAATTTAACAATATTAACTTTATTCATGGTTACTTTAATCATTTTTAATGTAGCCATGGTTGGTTTAACCATAAATTATTTATTCTTTAATTAGTTTGGCCATATTTATTTTACTCATGGTTAATTCAATCATTTCTAGTTTAACTATAAAATATTTATTCATTAATTAGTTTAACCATTTTAAATTTAGCCATGGTTGGTTTAGTCATATTTATTCGTTAGTTAGCTTGGCTTTATTTACTTTATTCATGGTTAGTTTCATCATATTTATTTAAATATGGTCAATTGAACCATAATTAGTTTAGTCATGGTTATTTTTTCATAATTGTTTTTAATTTTTTGTTGGTTTAACCATTATTAGTTTAATAATCATTAATTTTGCCATAATTACTTTAGTTGTGGTTGGTTTAAACATTATTTTACCAATCATTAGTTTTTCCATAATTTATTTTTCCTAGGTTAAATTAGCCACCTATTTAACTTATGTGATTAAGTATGTGGCTAAATAACCTAAATACAATTAACTTATATGTAGGTGTATTTATTTATACATACCCTACCTATATTCCACCTATTTTCCTATATTTTAGCCTATACGTAACTTAGTTATATAGGCTAAGGTAAGGCCATTTATATACCTATGATAAATTACTAGTTGATTAACTAGTTATTTACCTAAAATACACTAATGAATTTGTAATTAAATAGTTAAATGTTATTTATTACAAATACATTGTTGATAATATATAATGAATTAAGTCAAATTTGTAAGGATTATTTATAATTTGATTGTAATTATTAATTATAACTCAATAACTAGATATTAATTATTATTAATTATTATTATTATTTACTTAACATATATATTTACCTACCTCTTTATTTATTTACTTAATTGATGTATCTTACATAGTTATTTTGGAATAATGTTGTGTGAACTAAAAGGCGTTAGTGTTGTGTGGACATGAAAATTTTTTTCCTTCCCAAAAGTTTGTCCCATATTGTTTGTCATGCTTTTCCAAATCATGAACAATATAAATAGATACACCATAAGCATCCAATACATAAGAAATTCTTTAAAAAAAAAGGCTATTTGGGATGCGTCAATTGAAAAGGCTCAACCTTAAACCAAATTCAAAATGAAATAGGATTTTCCTACCTAGGTTGTCTAAGTGTAGGCTTAATCTAGGTGATGTACATTTAAGCTTAATAAAGGTCATAGCTTAGGTTGCATTAGCATACTTTAGGTTTATATACGTAGTTGCTAATTATAAGCTCCTAGACCTAGGTCTAGGAATTTAGGTTGTAGGTTTTTACACATAGGGACCTTAGGAATAGGTGTATATAATTTAAGGTTTAACCTAGGTTGCTTAGGTTCTATCCATGTGGCATAGCCTAGTGGCCAACATTTAAATGCCACGTGGCATAGCTTAGATGGGCAATGTTTAAATGCCATGTGGCATAACATAGGTGGCTAATGTTTAGATGCCACATGGCTTAACTTGGTTGGCCATTGTTTAAATGCCACATGGCATTTGCTTAGTCAAAATGGTGTTTGACCAATTAAAAAATCATTTGACTATTATATTGACTAGTCAAAATGATTAGTCAAAAATGCCATCTTAGGTTTGCTCAAAAAGTACATAGCCCAGTTTAATGAATAGGTTCAAAACAACTTATCCAAAATGACTGAAAGGTTTCTTGGACACCTATCCAAAATGGGTCTTTTTTACCAAAATTTCTAGTCTAAAAAATTAGCAATTCTAGTAGTGCACCATATTCACACCACAATAGTATCATTTGTAAAGTTGATTTGTACATGAATGTGTAGGACCTTAGGAAGTGCCTATTGCAAATGACGATCACATTTTTCTCGAATTATTAAAATTGTTAAAAGATTCCTTTCTTTTGTAGAATTTCCAAAGCAATTTGTAAAAGTGAACATTAGTCTCAAATGGAATCAAAACTATCAAATTTAAAACAATGAAAGATTGTTAAAGATGAATAAAATTTTGCAAGTTTGTAGATATTAGATGCCACATGTTTTAAAGAGCCATCCTAAAATGGGACTTGTGCTTGTTCCTCCCTAATACCAATCTTGGTCAAACACAATTTATAATTTTCCCAAGCTTGTTTTAATATATGTGACATATTTTGGAATTTTGTTTTGAATTTCTATTGTCTTGAAAGACTCTAGTCCTTCATGTCCAAAGACAAGGTGTAATCCATAGTAGATTTAACGTTTTTGAAAGAATGTCACCATTGAAAGACAAATAATGAATTGAAATATACAAAAGGTCTTTAGTCATCTTTTTTAGAAGTCCACTTAAAAGAAACAATTGTTCATAATTATGTACATCTATAGTTAATGAACATTTAATGACATACTTATTTACCATTTATGAAGTTAAAAAAAGACCTTCTAGACAAAGCATGGCACATTCCCCTTTTGTCTAATCACCAATGATATTTAACACTTGGTGTAATGACTTTTCATCATACAACAAACTACCAAGAAACCCACTTGTATCCACAACAATGCCATTCAAACTACAAGTATATTCTTGCCACTTGCACATTTGTAAGAAACACCATGGATCTATACCCTCCAAATAGTCTTTAAAAATTTAGGATGTACAACATATATGATTGTATGCTAACAAGATGTTAATTCAATTGCAATAGGGGAAGTATGTTAATATATGGAAAAGCTTTATAAGTTGCACCTCTTTTGTGCAACTAATCCCAACACCTATATAAGCTTCATTCTCCATAAGCCTCAAATCAATAGCAAGTCCATTGCTACTAACATGTACCATAACCTAATTGTGTGAACCACATCCATGTCCATATTTTCATGATCTTAGAGAAGTGGTATCCATTTATGTTCATAATATTTTGCTACATAGAAATCAAAGCCTAGTTAATTAACAGAGTTTTAGTCCCCAAACTTGTATGAATTCAAGACAAATACATAATTTGTATTTTTCACCAAAAGTCTTTAACAACCAAAGTTGGCAATATTTTCAAGGTCTTGCTTGTAGCTTGGATACTGATGTTCCATGAACTACATGTGGCACATGCCCACCATCAATAAGAAAAACCCACATTCATATTAATGCCACATAGAAACCAAATAAATGTTATTAATCCAACAATGATTGATTGAAAATATTGAACCAAATTTAAGTTTACTAAGATGACCTATTTGCATTAAGAGAGGTTCAATCTAGATGTTTAAGGTTTAATGGTTAATTGAACATAGAGTGCAATGATTTATTGGCCAAAAAACATGAGTTGCATAATGTGACCTTCCTTTCATATAATCCTCAATTGTTTGAAGGCTTCAAATATGTATTTCAAAATGCACAATTTCATTCAATGAAAGTCAATTCATGAGAGAAATACAAATGAAAATAATTGAACAAAAAGGGCATGAAAGTATCCATGGAAGTGCCCAATGAAGAAGTTTGATGTTCCTAGTTAGACATCCATGTTGTTCTAAACAACCAACTACATGGACCAAAATAAATTACAATTTTGGACATTGTGATTACCTTGCTTTTGGGGAAAAAAAAAGTACAACAATCTAAAATAACATTGGTAACTTGTTTGCATAACTTGATTGTTTGGAATGTGAACAAAGAGAGATTTCACAAATACTATATCATTCAAGTGAAACAAGTTTCACCTATAGGCATGAGGCATTTGAATAGGAATTGTGTACAATTGCAAAGCACACATATATTTTACATAATTCTAAATCACATTCTCATCACCATTTAACATGAAGGGCACACATGCTCCTAAGCACTCCTCTCATCATGATAAGTCCCATAGGTATTTGAGACTAAAGAATGGAGTTACTTTTGAATGAAAACATGGCTTTTGAGAAGGATACCACAAGCAAGATTGCACACACAAGAACAACACTATCCTTTCATATAGTCTCCAAGCATTGCATCCTAGACTACTTTATACTACAAATTGTCAACCCATAATAAAAGAGAACACACTAGATTGGTAGGCAAGAGGCTACTTTAGCTTCCACTTTGAACTGCTATAAACTCTAAAACAAAAGCAAGTAGGCTATGCTTCTTGATACCAAGGCTTCAAATGAGAACTTATTACCTAGGGTTGCATTCAACCAACCATCAAAAGTTACATTTGTCTCAAAAGATCATAGAAAGGATGACTGTAGTCGCCACATTGCTTAAGGATGATTCCAAAATTTTATTCAAAAATCCCAAAACATAGATACATCATCTTTTCCCTATACGGAGAGCCAATATATGTCAAAATCCCCCTAATTGCTTTTTTTGGCTATTGTTGGCTTGATAATTTTCCCAAATTCCAATAACTGTATAGTGCTCCCTAAAATTTCCTAGTGTATCTGGAGGCACTCTTATACAGCAGAATAAGGATAGAGCCTTATCAGAGGAGGCACTTTACATTTTAAGGGTGGGCATTTTAAGAGTCATAATGCCCTTCATGCAACATAAAAGGCCACTGTATAAAGGGCGATGTATTAGGGCTGTCAACTTCCCTTGATCAGACGGTCGAGCTTGATGATGTACAAAAAATTAAAGTAGAAAAATCTTAAGCACCTTTTCATGTTGTAGGCAATTGTCGTGATTTTGGGCAGATTTTGAAGAAACAATGGCGATTTTTTCTGCTAATAATTAGGGATTTTGAGACAGAAGATTCTTTTTCCAAAAATATTTTTCGCAAAATGGCGAAAACTCGCCACAAAAAATCACTACAGTGATTATGACATCGGCTGTAAGGGGCCTTATCTAGTCCAAAGCTTTCCTGCTTTCTCTCGCTGGATTAGGCTTTGTTGTTGCTATCCTCTCTGCCTCCCTGCGTGCCTGCGGCCAATTCTCTCATTCCTTGCAGATCCTTGCAGCTTCGGAGTGCGTTGTTGTTGACGGGGTCGGTAATCAAAGGAGCCATGGCGGCAAGTTTTTGTTTGGCTTCGTTGCAGGCATCTTTGCCGGCATTAAAAGCGCAGCCTGTGGTTGTCTCATCAGCCAGAAGCGGAAGTAGTAGTAGTAGTAGTAGTAGTAGCAGTAGTAGAAACAGGAGTTTCTACAGTGCAAGTCTTAGCAGCAGCAATGTGGTGGTGAGATCAAGCAGCAACTCGAAGGGAATCGCACTGCAAGCTTTCTCAGGGCTTTGCAACCAAAATCGTCTCAAGCTTAGAACAGGTCAGGATTATTCACATCTCTAGGGTTTTTTGTGTACCGTGTTTCTGTCTCCTTCGATGCTTTCTCGAATGGTTTTTGTGTTTTTTATTTCTTCCTTTTTGTTTTCCCTACTGTTTCTTTTTTGAAGTTGAATAGGTTTTCGTTTTCGTTTCTCATTTTGGTTTCTTTTCCCCCCTTCGTCTGCCCTTTTTTTGGCACTCAAGAGGTTTCCTTTTTGCGGATATTTTCCAAACAATCGTTTTGTTGCTTTGTTTTTTTGGTAAATTTTTCCTCGCTGTTTCGGTTCAGAGTTTTTCTGCGGTTTCTTTCGCATGTTCTTAGTAGATGGAATAATGGTTCTTCTTTTTCTTTTCTCTTCTTCTGCTTGGTAGAGAATTGAAAAACCAAGGAAATCTTGAAAAAACAAAAAAGAATTCATGAAAATTTTCAAAGAGAAAAAGCTTGTGGGAGTGCAAAGAGATTAGAAATAACAATTAATGGACTGATTCCTCAGAAAGAGAGAAGAGTGGTATGGCAAATTTAGGGTTAGCATCTGAGGATTTATTATGGTTTTACATGAGTGTGAAAATAGCTGTTTTTCAACTTTGCTCTGAGGTCCATCAGACAACCAGCAGTTCAATTCACAGGTTGTTTTTAAGAGACAAGATTTTTTTTTCCTGCAAGCAGATCATTTTCCTTGTAATTTTTTTTTCTAGAATGTACATGATACAACTTCTAACATAAACCACTAGCCTTCGTTTTTGTTGTGCAATGAACTTCAGGTTCTTCATTCAGTGTGGTGACATTTGGGGTAAGTAATGGTACCAAATGGTTTGCCATGAGACATGGTCGAAAAGTACCCAAGCTTAACCGTCCACCTGATCAGCGACGGGCGCTCCTCCGGGGTTTGACGACAGAGCTTCTTCGCCATGGACGCATTAAGACAACGCGAGCCCGTGCCAGTGCAATGCGCAAGTATGTAGATCACATGATCACCCTTGCAAAGGGGGGTACTCTCCATCAGCGGCGACAGGCATTAGGGTTTCTTTATGACAAGCAGTTGGTTCATTCACTATTTGCTGAGGTCCCAGAGAGGTATGGTGAAAGGAATGGTGGGTACACAAGGATCATTCGCACTATGCCACGAAGAGGAGACAATGCACCTATGGCCTTCATTGAGCTTGTTTAGAGTTTAGACCTGTTAAGAAGAAGACACATTCTTCTTCCTCGTTTTTTGTGTGATGATAATGACAATGGAAATTTCCTACACTTGCTGTAAACTTCTAGATTGGTTGCAAAGAAGAAGAGGTGAGATTCTTCACCATTCAGCCAAATGCTTGGGTGAAGAGAGGATGTTTCCTTTGGTGCAGGCATCTGCCTCTCCAATACTGACAGTTGCAAGGAGGTCAGCAAGATAAAGAGGTTGAATTATATAAGCCAGAGATGGTATTTCACACATGGCTTGAACAATTGAAATCTGTCCTCATCAGTACTGCAATCAGGGTGATTCTAGTCAATTTTAATAGGACAGAAAGCAGTGACAAAGGGGCACACAACTGATTCATGAAATATTTATGTTCAATTGCCTGATTAGTCCTACCCTATCAAGGCTCTCAATATCTGCAGGCTTCTGGCAGCATGTAATGGAGGCAATCAGAAAACTTCCAACACCTCAAGTACTTTTCACCTCAGTGGCTCAGAACCCAAGTGCTCTTTCAATCTGCCTTGAAACCTCTGAAGTGGGAGCATTGGCTTCTAAGGTTGTTACCTTGTGCTTTTCTGTGTAGTACTCAATCACCTGCACCCTACCATCTCCTACATTAGGAAGCAATCTTGAGTAAAATGGTTTATCAGACATATATATCTTAGACACAAGCAAAGGATGAAATTGCAATTTTGCACATCATCAAGCAGAATTAAAGCAATCACAGCAATTATGGGTCATTTGCAATTAAGGAGAGTCACAAATAAATTCGACTGACAGAACAACAGAGTTGTGCATGTTACTGGTGATGGTTGCTGATGTACAAATCAACCACCTAACAAAGATTTGGGGTAACTTTGCAGGGACTAATAGTTAGGTTACCGGTGCAGTTTGGATATGGAAAGCATTCAGTCTCCTCCGGAGCACCTCAGCATTGTCATCCTTGCGCTGAACCAATGACTCACCTGTAACCTGCCTCACAAAGAATTGCAATGTGCCCTCCTTACTGAATGATGCTGAGTTAGCAGAAAAGGGAGAACCAAAATACATTGGGCCCCATACCTGAAATTTGCAATTTACTCTTGTGTGCATCAAGATACAGAGAAAAGTCTTTCAAGATGAGACAGCAATGAAAGTACATCAGTTTATTGTAACCTACCAATAGGTTTGCCAATACCTTTTGATGTACAGTGAGAATGCTACTTAGCAGTTGAATTACTGGAGAGGCCAACCATGTGAGGATGGGATGGACTATATGAGTGAATTGTAACAAGAGGAAGAGAGGAACTCACATCATCAATCCCTGGAACCTTTGGGGGTGCAAATTTGGAGTGATAAGAGCGGCCACTCGCTAAATGTACCCACCTCCCTGTTATACGTTCCTCCAAAACAGAATCTGGAATGTCAAAATTGAAGACATTGTTGATTTCCTGTCCATGCTTGGCCAACATTGCACTTAACTGCAACACCCAAACACCAAAATACATCAGAAATAGGCTCAAAACTGAGTGGAAACTAAGGAACCATAGAACATTTAAACACAACCATCTATTCAGTCACAGGGATCTATCCATATGATACTAAAGTGTAAGTTTGCAGCACTGTCACCACAGGAGCAATCCACATTTTGGCGAAGGTACAGAATCCAGGCTCTAAGATTATTATGTTGTTGCACAGGAAGTTAAAATTCAGTGACAAGCTCCCCAAGCTTGGGACATGGTTATCTATGGATAAGGCTTCTACTATTGCTGGACATCAAGCCTTCCATAAAGCTTGGGCAAGAAGCACAAAAGTTGATCCTGTGACAAAAATACCTTCTCAGCTTGCACTACAGTGCGGGGGAACCCATCCAAAATGAAACCCTTAGCACAAGCAGGCCTCTTCAGAGCATCATTGATGATACCAATGACAAGGTCATCAGAAACCAGTTGTCCCTGCAAGGAAATTCATTTGTTAAGCATGTGATAATTATCTGGTTATAATATATATATACTTCTGCCATGCTAACACTTTACATTATCAAAGAGAGCTCAATAAAAATAACTGGAAGAAGAATATTTAGAGTGTACATCTTCCAATCTTCCCCAAAACACTGGATGTTGTGATTTCTTGTTCTGCTAGAAGACATACAAGGAGTGCAAGAATTAAACAGTACCGCTTCCATGGCTTGTTTTGCTTCCAACCCCAGTTTTGTTTGTTTAGCAACAGCTTCTCGAAGCATGTCACCAGTTGCTAGGTGACACAGACAGTACTCCTCCTTAATGAAGGGCGATTGTGTTCCCTTCCCACACCCTGGAGGCCCTGAGAATCTCAACAACCATAAATTAGGAGAGTTACAGCACTTTGGAGCACCACAGTCAACCATGAGTCACATTGTACATCCATGCCCAAGAACATCTGGCTTTAGTTTGTGCCAGGGTAAAGAACACTTGGTTCCTCCACTCTGAATCTGTCATAGCAATGAGACATTTGATAGTAAATTATTTGTCAAAATTTATGCCAACAAAATGGGATTGTGAGGATATCCAAAGAATGATGAGGTGATACTGCTTGTCAAGAATGTTGGAGAATTTATGTCACATTCACAGATTTTAAGTTACCTACCAATGTTACAATCTCTCCTTGGGCCCACTAGCCTCACAGCTTTTTCTGATGGTGAGGCACTTCATATGGTCAAAGTTATCACAAGATTCTGAGCAAGAACATTCCAAGCATGCAGTCTGAAATTGACAATCTTGTCATTACCACAAATCATTAGCACTCAAGAAAACGTACGCTCCATGACCATTTCTAACACAACAAATTTCTGCAGCAACAGCATTCTCAACACATTAGAGGAAAGACGGTGATCCACAGGGCACCTTCTCTTTGCCATAAAATCAACACTGACTATTTTACTACAGCTCTGAACAAATCAAGCACCTAGAGAAATATGCCAAGTTCCCAAAGAGGGGTTCCAGAACCTAAGCTTACAGCCATCAAAATTTGCTTCCCTCACCGACATTGGGGGCACCCTGTTTAGTGTACACCCTGTGGCATGACACAGACATGCATTCTTGCAAGAATCACAAGTCTTTTTTTCAACTGCAGAAAACTTCCAAACTTCAGATACATGTCAGAATTCATTGGAGTCTTGTGACTGCCACAGAATTACATGTGAAGAGCGGAGGTTGGGTACAAAAGCTGGCTGGTCACAGAATTGTTTTTCATTTTATGTTATCCCTGTTCTCTTGGGCTTTGCGAGGACTTAAATCCACAGTGAGACAAGACTCGGGTGCGGCATGAACCACCACTGAACCAAACGGAGTTCTCAGCTTTTGAAGTTCTACAGTTCTGCATACATTTACTGTAGAATATAGAAGCACCGTACAGTTTCGAGAGCATTTCTTGTTGTCTCTTTCTCCATATGAAAACCGGTAACAAGTTTTAGGAAGAAAGCCAGTATTCTCACTCCCCAGGCCTGTAATGACATGGATATCCGAGAAATCTTTCTTTCTCGACCACACTGTCTGCATGGTTGCCAAGAATCTGAAAAAATGCATGTTCATGACACAGAATCGCCGCACACAGAGCGCACATACGTGCAATTGAACGAACAGCGTGAAGTCAGTCTATTAATGTTTTCTCTGTCTCCAGTCTTTTCCAGCAGAAAAATGGCCAGCAGGTCACACATTGTGCACAGGAAAACAATGTGCTGCAGCCAAGGTCCGGCAACAGCCGTCACGAGAATGATTGGTCAAATGCCTGCAATAATCTCGCGACGCACTCCGTGAATTCCTCACAAGCCTTTTCAACCCGACGCACATTATAAACTTCGCTTGAAAAAACCTTGCAACAGGAAAATCTGTTCTACGATTCCTGTCTCTAATAACTTCAGACTTGATTTGCCACAAACATATAATTAATACATACATACATATATAGTATTTCAGACAGTCTCGCGACTGGAGTCCAGACGGTTTAAGCTCATGCAGACGAGGGAAGCGTAGCTAAGCTTCTTGCTGAGAAAGAACAGTACTGTAGTCAAAAACCTTTTACCGATCAAGATGATACGTTTCTCTCCCTTGGTGGCACATTTCATCCTTCTCAGAAATTCCGCGAACAGATCCTCGTTCGACACGTCCTCCAAATTCGCCATTGCTGCTGCTCCTGCTGGATTTTGTTTCTCGATCGCCCTCTCGAATCTTTGCACCACGCTGGACCCGTTCTCCGCCTCCGCCTTCTCCTCAGCAGTCACGAATTCTCTCTCTCTCTCTCTCTCTCTCTCTTCTCTCCTCTTTCTTGCCTTCTGCGCACACGCACAATCCAAGGGACATCGAACTCTCGTCTTTACCACAGCCTCTCTTTCTTTAAGGAACCACAACAGTACGTACCCACGATATTCGACACGTGAACGGTCCAGATTACATCAACGTTTACATGGCTTTGAGGTTCACACAGAACTAAGGTTCGAAGTTTACAACAGGTTTTAAAAAAAAATTAAATTAAATTATTTACTTTATAATAATTTAATCGAAAATTTTGGGGAATTCTTTCCAGAAATTTAGCAAAATTAGTCGAATTTACACTTAGAAAAAAAACATTTATCCCTAATCTTTGGGTAAGGAAATCAACAAATTTTGTTGAAAAAATCATTGGTTTGCACCCTTTTTAATTCTATTTTTATTAAAGAATAGAGCAAATCTAAAATAAAAAAGTAGGAATAATTAATTAATTAATTAATTAAATTAGAACCAAGTTTACTTTAGTAATAAAACCAGGTCATGGCAACATGCCAAAAGGAATGTGGACATTTAAATTTCAAAGGTACAAAATGAATGGGAAACTTTTTTTTCTTTTTTTTTCTTTTCCCAGTGGATTTGTTTTTAAGATATGCTTTGTAAAATCTGTAGTTCAATACTGTACTCCAAGAACGGATTCGGCAATAATTAAATTATTTTCAAACTTTTCAACTTTTTGAATACTTAATAAACCAAAGTGCCGAAAATCAGTAAAATTCATAGTCGTTGGATTCTGGGTTTAAACCTAGTTTAATGGATTCAAGTACTTAACATAAAACTCAACTAGTGTGAACCCACCCTGTGCATAATGCACTGGTGTGTTATTTCAACAATGTTTGGTTAATGTTTTTGGTTTTTTAAAAAAACTTTTCTTTTCAAACAACTGTCCGTGGCCATTGTTCGTCCGGAGTCACTGTCACAGACATACCAAGTGAATTAATATATATGACTAGGCACAATGAGTTAAAAACAAATCTATTGAAAACAAATACCTCTTCTTAATAATACTATTTCTGTTCAAAATTCAAGAATTCAATGTTAAAACTAAATTTTAAAAATATATCAATTAGATGTTTGCTGAATCCATTCAAGAACTATGATTGTCGAGATTGAACTTCTGTTATAGCTTCAACCAATCATACCTTGTTAAGGACAAGCAATAAAATCCTAAACCTATAACCCAAACCTTTTTTAAATAGTCTTCAAACCTTCATTTGAAGACCCTTTTCTTCTTAAAGTCTATCATTAGATACTGAGGGTTGAGTTTCTTTTACATGTTTAAAAAATTGTAGCTTGAGATGAAATTTTTAAATAATGAATTCAATGCCTTCAAGCAAGGTTTCAAATTGAGCAAAATTCCTCCTTTCCCACTATCTCGCCCCTTTTTTTCCCTCTTTTATGTTTCCATATGGTTTCAATTTTATGGATGAAATCTATAATTTTAGGAGGACACAATAGCCAACACCTTTGGGGGGGGGGGGGGGGGGGAGGAAATGGGGGAAAAGTAAAAGGAGGATTGAATTTTTTATATAATTTTGTAAATAGATGTAAACAATGT
>Ga0116227_10001852_pt1 | contig 48071 bp, 41 predicted proteins | sample S1TSphgellanicum_FD_89693 | JGI IMG/M metagenome (GOLD analysis project Ga0116227, IMG submission 89693) | Host-associated microbial communities from peat moss isolated from Minnesota, USA - S1T2_Fb - Sphagnum magellanicum MG | ecosystem: Host-associated > Plants > Peat moss > Unclassified... | reverse complement strand
GCGGCCGACATCGCGAGCAACGTGTCGAGCCGGACGTGCTGTCCCTCGCGCAGGAGCCGCTTCGCCATACGGACGGCGTGCAACGGGTTCGCGGCGATCCGGCCCGCCAGCGCCAGCGCTTCGGCGAGTAAGGTTTCGCGGGGGACAACGCGCGAGACGAGGCCGCAGCGCAACGCCTCCGCAGCGTCGATCGCGTCACCGGTAAAGGTCATCTCCGCCGCTTTCGAAGGGCCGACGATCCGAGGCAGGAACCATGCCCCGCCGTCGCCCGGGATGATCCCGAGCTTGACGAAGCTTTCGGCGAAGCTCGCGTCGTCCGCAGCGATGCGAATATCGCACATGCATGCGAGATCGCATCCGAGCCCGACCGCGTGGCCGTTCACGGCGGCGATCGTCGGGACTTCGAGTCCGTAGAGGGCGAGCGGAATCCGCTGAATTCCCTCGTCGTAGCGCAGCCGCAGATCCACTCCGGAGCCTGCGGCGAATCCGCTTCGTTCGCGCATCGCTTTCACGTTGCCGCCGGCGGAGAACGACTTGCCGGCGCCGGTGAGGATGACGCACGCAACCGTGTGGTCGCGGGCAACGCTCTCGCACGCCGCTACGAGGTCCTCGATCTGATCCGCCTCGGAAATCGCATTGCGTTGCTCCGGCCGGTTGAGCGTCAAGGTGACGATGGCGCCGGTGCGCTCGGCGAGGACGAAATCGGACATGCCTCGGGCCTCCGTTTTACGACGCCGTCGTGAGCGCGGCGGCGGAGCGGGGTTCTTGGGGACGATGACGCCTGCCGATAACGGCCTGGCTCTAGTACGCGCCGAAGCGAGCCTCATACCCTTTCGCCGCTTTTCGCCGAGGAGGTTTCCGTGATCGAGTTGGCGCCGCCGCTCTCGCCCTCGTCGCAGGAACTGCGCTCGGAGGTTCGCGCGTTCTTGTCGGAGGCAATGAGCGGCGTCCCGTACGTGGATCGGGCCGACAGTTGGATGCGCTTCGACCGCGAGTTCAGTTTGAAGCTCGGGCGGCAGGGTTGGATCGGCATGACGTTGCCGCTCGAATATGGCGGAGGGGCGCGCTCGGCGCTCGATCGTTACGTCGTGATCGAAGAGTTGCTCGCGGCGGGCGCGCCGGTCGCTGCGCACTGGATCGCCGACCGGCAGAGCGGACCACTGATATTACGCTACGGTACCGAAGCGATGAAACGCGCGATCTTGCCGGGGATCGCGCGCGGCGAGCTGAGCTTCTGCATCGGCATGAGCGAATCGGAAGCGGGATCCGACCTGGCCGGCATCCGCACGCAAGCCGAACGCACGTCCGCCGGTTGGCGGATCAACGGCGCGAAGCTTTGGACGACGTTCGCTCATAAAGCAGATTACATGATCGCGCTCGTACGAACCAGCGGCGCCCCGGCCGACCGTCACGCGGGGCTCTCTCAACTGCTGGTCGATCTTCGGACGCCCGGCCTCGAGATTCGCGCTATCCGCGACATCGGTGGCTACGACAAATTTAACGAGGTCGTCTTTGGGGATGTCGTCGTCCCGGAGGCCGCGCTAATCGGAAATGAGGGCGACGGATGGAGCCAGGTGATCGCCGAGCTTGCGTTCGAACGCAGCGGCCCCGAACGCTACTTGAGCAGTTTCGCGCTCTTGCTCGCGGCAATCGATGTCGCGGACCCCTCCGACGAGCGGGTCGCGGTCGAAATCGGCCGCCTCTACGCGGAGCTGAGCACCCTGCGGCAGATGTCGCTTGGCGTCGCCGGGTTGCTGCAGCGCGGCGAAGACCCGGCGCTCGCCGCAGCGATCGTCAAGGACCTCGGAACGAGCTTCGAGCAACGGCTGCCTGAGGTCGTGCACGACCTGTTCGGCCGCCAGTTGCTCGCCGGCGGCGACGTGCTATCGCAAGTCCAGGCGCGCGTTACCGAGAGCGCGCCGTCCTTTTCACTCCGCGGCGGCACGCGCGAAGTGCTGCGCAACATCATCGGAAAAGGCTTGCTGCGATGAGCGATGACCTGCGATCGATGTTCGCTTCGAGCGCGCGACTGTTGTTCGAACGCGAGGTCGACGACGCGCTCCTGCGCGCGGCAGAAAGCGGCCCGTGGCCGGGCGCGCTCTGGAATGCCGTGTACGACGCCGGGTACGCGAACGTGCTGGCCGACGCCGAGGTCGACGACGTGAGTTGGGACGACGCCTTTCCGCTGGTCGCCGAGGCGGGCAGGGCGCTGGCGCCCGTTCCTTTCCCGGAAACGCTGCTTGCGTCGTGGCTGCTTGCGCGGGTCGGGATGGCGGTGCCGGCAGGCCCGATCGCGGTCGCGCCGCAAGCGGATTCGACCTGGCGGCTCGAGGCGCACGGTCCGGGTTGGCGCTTGAGCGGGAAGGCGATCGGTGTTCCGTGGGCGGCAGACGTGCCGCACTGCGTGCTGGTGGTCGCCGGCGACGAGCCGAAAGTCGTCCTCGTGCGCAGCGACGCGCTGCAGATCGTTCGCGATTACAACCTCGCTCGCGAGCCGCGCGATGCGATCGAAGCGCGCGAGAGCGGCGTCGCGTCGGTTGCAGCGCTCGACGGCCGTTTGCCGCGCGACGTCCTCGATCGCTTCGGCGCGTTGCTGCGGTCGGCCCAGATGGCCGGCGCCGTCTCGCGCATCGCCGCGCAAGCGACGCGTTACGCCCGCGAGCGCAAACAGTTCGGCCGCGCGCTCGTTGCATTCCAGGCGATCGGCCATCAACTCGCCGTGCTCGCCGAGGAGTCGGTCGCGGCGCAGACCGCGGCAGCCTTCGCGTTTCGGAGCGCGGCGACCGATCCGGCGTCGCCGGCGATTGCCGCCGCCAAGATCCGAACCGGCATGGCGGCGGCCGTCGCGGCTCGTGTCGCACATGCGGTTTTTGCCGCGATCGGGTACTCGCACGAGCACGACCTGCATTTTGCGACGCGGCGTCTCTGGTCGTGGCGAGCAGAGTTCGGCAGCGAAACATTTTGGGCGCGTGAGGCCGGGCGCAGCGTGATCCGCAACGGCTCGGCGCGGCTGTGGTCCGATCTCGTCGACGGCAGCCCGGCCGCAGCACGCGTCGCGGGCGTCGCATGACGGGAGCGCTCTCGCACATCCGCGTGCTCGATCTCTCGCGCGTTCTCGCCGGACCGTGGGCGACCCAAGTCTTCGCCGATATGGGCGCCGAAGTGATCAAGGTCGAGAAGCCGGGCGTGGGAGACGAAACGCGTGGTTGGGGCCCGCCCTTCTTATCCGACGCGGAGCGCGGCAGCCGCGACGCTGCGTACTTTTTAAGCGCGAATCGAGGCAAGAAATCGGTGACCCTCGACATCGCGTCGCCCGACGGTCAGGAGCTCGTGCGCAGGCTCGCGGCGATCTCGGACGTCGTTGTCGAAAACTACAAAGTCGGCACGCTGCAAAAGTACGGTCTTGCCTACGACGATCTTGGCACGCTCAATCCGCGGCTGGTCTACTGTTCGATTTCCGGCTTCGGTCAATCCGGGCCGTACGCGCACCTTCCCGGTTACGACTACGTCTTCCAGGGCATGGGCGGTTTGATGAGCCTGACCGGAATTCCGGAAGGCGAGCCGGGTGCGGGCCCGCTCAAGGTAGGAATCGCGATCGCCGACATCTTGACCGGCATGTACGCCTCAACCGCCATCCTGGCCGCACTGGAACATCGCAACCGCAGCGGAAAAGGACAGTACGTCGATCTCGCACTCCTCGACTGCGTCGTGTCGGTCACGTCGTATCAGGCGGTCAACTATTTTTTGTCCGGCAAAGTTCCCGGCTGCATCGGGAACGCGCATCCCAATATCGTTCCGTACAACGTCTACCCCTGCGCCGACGGCCGGATCATATTGGCGATCGCCAACGACACCCAGTTCGCCAGTTTCTGCCGCGCGGTCGGACGACCGGATCTTGGCGACGATCCGCGCTATCGAGCGGTCGCGGGCCGGAACGAGAATCGCGAAGAACTCGAAGGTTGGATCCGCGAAATCATGATGCAAAGGACGCTGGCCGGCTGGCTGCATCTGCTGGAAAGCGCAAACGTTCCGTGCGGTCCGATCAACGCGCTCGACCGGGTCTTCGCCGACCCGCAGATTCAACATCGGGGCTTGCAGTTGAGTCTGCCCTACGGCTCGTCGCTCGAGTCGCCGGCGGTCGCAAACCCGATCAAGTTCTCCGAATCCCCATTGCGCTACGAGCGCGCAGCGCCCACACTCGGCCAACACACGGATCACGTCCTGCGCGACATCCTAAACATCGACGCTGCGGAAATCGCCCGGCTCAAAGACGCCGGCGTTCTCTGAGCGGACGCAAGAGAAGCGTGGAGAGGGGAAGTGCTAGTGAACTCGGCGGTCCCGTCCCGCCCATTCGCGCTCTCGCAAAACGAACTTTTGAATTTTCCCCGTCGACGTTTTCGGAAGCTCGCCGAACTCCACGAACTTCGGCACTTTGAAGCCGGGCAGACGTTCGCGGCAGTGCATGATCAGCGCCTCGACGGTGAGCTCGCGGCCGTCTTTGAGCGTTACGAAGGCTTTCGGAACCTCTCCCCACGTCTCGTGCGGCCGCGCGACGACGGCGCATTCGAGAACGTCTTCGTGTTCGAGCAACACGCGCTCGACTTGCACCGTCGAGATGTTCTCCCCGCCGCTGATGATGACGTCTTTGGCCCGGTCCACGATCTCGATGTAACCGTCCGGATGGCGCACCGCGATATCGCCGCTGTGGAAATAGCCGCCGGCGAAAGCCTGCGCGGTCGCTTCGGGGTCGGCGAAGTAGCCTTTCATCACGTTATTGCCGCGCATCACGATCTCGCCTTGCGTCGCGCCGTCGGCGGGTACGTCGACGAGCGTTTCGGGATAGCCGAGTGCGGCGTCGGTCGCGACGACGCGAACGTCACGCGGCCCGAGGGTAACGAACGGCACTCCCTGCTTCGCCTTTTGGCGCGCCCGTTCGGCGCTCGAAAGCGCGTTCCACTGCGATTGCCACGCGCAGACCGTCACCGGGCCGTACGTCTCCGTCAAGCCGTACACTTGCGTGATCGTCGCCCCGAGCGCTTCGATCTGGGCGATCGTCGTGGGTGCGGGCGGGGCGCCCGCCGTGATCACGTGCACCGGATGCGAGAACGGCACCGCACCCGGGTGGTTCGCAAGCGAAATCAAGACGGTCGGCGCGCCGCAAAAGTGGGTGACGCCCTCCTCTTCGACGAGCGCGAAGACCGCGGCCGGATCGACTTTCGGCAGGCACACGTGGGTGGCGCCCGCCGCAGTGACCGCCCACGGATAGGTCCAGCCGTTGCAGTGGAACATGGGCAGGGTCCAGAGATAGACGCTTTCCGGCCGCAGGTTTGCGTGGAACACTTCGCCGAGCGCATTCTCGTACGCGCCGCGATGCGTGTACATCACGCCCTTCGGGCGACCGGTCGTGCCGCTCGTGTAGTTGATGGAAATGACGTCGTCTTCGTTCGTCACCGGGTTTGCGAGGGGCGTCGGATCCGCGGTTTCTAGCGCGGTCTCGAACGCGAGCGTCGAGAGCCGCCGCACGTTGGGCGACACGCCGGCCAGCAGCCCCTCGAACTCCGGATCGTAGAGCACGATGCTCGCGCCGCAGTGGCCGACGATGTATTCGATTTCGCTCGCGACGAGCCGGACGTTGAGCGCACAGAGAATGCCGCCCGCGAGCGGCACCGCGTAGTGCGCCTCGAGCAGCGCCGACTGGTTTTTCGCGAGGACCGCCACGCGCTCGCCCTCGCTCACGCCGAAACTCTGCAAAAGGTTCGCGAAGCGGTAGACGCGATCGAGCATCTGCGGATACGTGCGACGCACGGGGCCGTCGACCACGGCGATCTGCGCGCGGAAGACTTCGGCCGAGCGTTCGAGGAAATCGAGCGGACTGAGCCGTCGCAGGTGGACTGCCTTCGCAGACTCGCTGAGGATCATGGGAGGAGATTAGTGCCGGGCGTCATCCGGGCCTACGGTGTGTTGCCTGAGCTGTCGCCGCCTCGGCGGTTCGCCCGATGTGCCGGCGCTCACGATCGGGCACCGGGGAATCCACGGCCGCGCCACCGGAACGCGGACGGGCTTCCGCCGCGCCGCCCCGACAAAACCCCAGGTGGAATCCGCCGGCGGCCGGGTGAACGTCCCGGTTATGTCTACGACTACGACAAATGGGAGCGCGACGCGCACCGAGACCGACTCCATGGGCGCCGTGCAGGTGCCCGTCGACAAATACTATGGGGCGCAAGCGGCCCGCTCGCTCGTCAACTTCGACATCGGCGACGGTACGACGCCGCGCGACGTGATGCCGCGCCAGGTCGTCAAGGCGATGGCGACGCTCAAGAAGGCGGCGGCCCTGGTCAATAAGGATCTCGGCAAGCTCGATGCCGAGAAGACCGATCTCATCGTGCGCGCGGCCGACGAGGTTATCGCCGGCAAGATGTTCGCACACTTTCCGCTACGCGTCTGGCAGACCGGTTCCGGCACGCAAACCAACATGAACGTGAACGAAGTGATCTCGAACCGGGCGATCGAGCTTGCGGGCGGCGAGATGGGTTCGAAGAAACCGGTCCATCCGAACGACCACGTCAACATGTCGCAGTCCTCAAACGATACGTTTCCGACCGCCATGCACATGGCCGCCGCCGAAGCCGTCGTCGAGATGCTACCGGCCGTCAAAGCACTGCGCGACGCGCTCGAGGCGAAATCGAAAGGTTGGGCGGACCTCGTCAAAGTGGGCCGCACCCATTTGCAGGACGCGACGCCGCTGACGCTCGGCCAGGAATTCTCCGGGTACGTGAGCCAACTCGATCGCGCGATGGTCGCGATCGAAGAAGCGACCGACCACATCTACGACCTCGCGATCGGCGGCACTGCCGTGGGCACGGGCCTCAACGCGCCGCCCGAATTCGCCGAGCGGGCGGCGAAGAAGATCGCGGAATTGACGGGGCTGCCGTTCCGCTCGCACCCCAATAAGTTCGCCGCCCTCTCGTCGCACGACGATTTCGTTTTTGCCTCGGGCGCGCTCAAGCAACTCGGCGCGGCGCTCATGAAGATTGCGAACGACGTGCGCTGGCTCGGCAGCGGTCCGCGCGCGGGCATCGGCGAACTTTCGCTGCCGGAAAACGAGCCGGGCAGCTCGATCATGCCGGGCAAGGTGAATCCGACGCAGTGCGAAGCGGTGACGATGGTCGTCGTCCAAGTGTACGGGAACGATACGGCGATTGGCTTCGGCGCGTCGCAAGGTAACTTCGAACTCAACGTGTTCAACCCGGTCATGATCTACAACTTCCTGCACTCGACCACGCTGCTCCGCGACGCGTGTACGATGTTCCGGGTCCACTGCATCGAGGGACTGACCGCAAACGAAGCGATCATCGCAAAGTACTTAGCGGAGTCGCTGATGACCGTCACGGCGCTGTCGCCGAAGATCGGCTACGACAAAGCCGCCGAAATAGCGAAGAAGGCGCACAAGGATAACTCGACGCTCAAGGAATCCGCGCTCGCGCTTGGCTACGTATCGAGCGAAGACTTCGATAAGTTCGTCGTACCGAAGGATATGACGCACTCCTAGTATGCGAGGCGGCGGCGCGTTGAACGCCGGCGGCGCTGAACGAAGAAAAGAGCGGTGAGTCGACATCATGTCTGACGTCAAAACCGAACTCGTCCTCCGCCGGCCGCCCTCGGGAACGGTGACGTTTCTGTTCACCGATATCGAGGGTAGCACGAAGCGCTGGGAGCGCGCTCGTGAAGCGATGTCCGACGCCATCGCGCGGCACGACGTTCTCGTGCGCGCGGCGCTCGAAGCGCGCGGCGGTTTCGTTTTCAAGACCGTCGGAGACGCCTTCTGCGCCGCATTTTCAACGGCGCCGCAAGCGTTGGCTGCCGCGCTCGACATCCAGCGCGCGATCGGCGATGCGGACTGGCGCGCCGTCGACGGCCTCCGCGTCCGCATCGCTCTCCATACCGCCGATGCCGACGCCCGCGACGGCGACTATTTTGGGCCGGCCGTCAACCGGGTGGCGCGCCTGCTCGCGACGGCGCACGGGGGCCAAATCATCGTGTCGGCAAACACGGCGCTGCTCGGCGGCGCCGCGCTTCCGCCGCAAGCGAATCTTTTCGACCTCGGCCAACACCGGCTCAAGGATTTGGCACAGCCCGAACATGTCTACCAGCTCGGTGCGCCGGATCTGCAGGCGGCTTTCCCGGCGCTGCGCTCGCTGAGCTTAACCTCAAGCAGCCTCCCGCTGCAGGTAACCTCGCTCGTCGGTCGTGACGACGACGTCGCCGCCGTTCGCGCGGCGCTGGAAACGGCACGTTTGGTAACGATCTTGGGTGCGGGCGGGATCGGTAAGACCCGTACGGCCCTCGCCGTCGGCGAAGCGCTCATTGCCGGCGCACAGGCACCGGTACGCTTCGTCGAATTGGCTCCGCTCACGCACGGCTCGGCGGTCGGCGCGGCCGTCGCCCAGTCGCTCGGCCTCCAGGAATCGCCGGACAAGGCGGTGTTCGAAACGCTGCGCGACCATCTGGCGCAGCTCTCGATGCTCTTGATCCTCGATAATGGCGAACACGTGATCGCCGACGTCGCGGCGCTCGCCGGCGCGCTCTTGCGTTATTGCCCGCGAGTACGGATATTGATTACGAGCCGCGAGCCGTTGCGTATCGCCGGCGAGCAGACGTATCGGCTGCCGTCGCTGCGCCTGCCGACCGCTGTCGAGAGCGTTACGCTTGCCGCGCCGCAAGCCGCGGAATTTGCCGCCGTGGCGCTCTTTGTCGAGCGGGCGCGAGCGCGCAATCCGGCGTTCACGCTCGACGACGCCAATGCGCCCGCAATTGCGGAAATCTGCCGCCGGCTCGACGGCATTCCGCTCGCGATCGAACTCGGCGCGGCGCGTCTGAACGTCTTGAGCGTCGAAGCACTGCTGACGAATCTCGATCGCCGCTTTGCGCTTCTCACGGGCGGCGACCGCACGGCCCTTCCGCGTCACCAGACCATGCGTGCGCTCATCGATTGGAGCTTCGACCTTCTCGACGAAGCGGAGCAGCGGCTCTTCAAGCGCCTCTCCGTGTTTACCGGCGGTTTCGGGCTCGCCGCGGCTGCCGCGATCGACCCCGATTCCGGCGGCGAACTTGGCGTCTTGGAACTGCTCTCGTCGCTCGCCGACAAGTCGCTGCTCGTGGTCGAGGTGACGTCCGGCGAGCCGCGGTATCGCCTCTTGGAATCGACGCGCGCCTACGCACGGGAAAAACTCCCGGTCGATGAGGCAGCCGTCGTCGCACACCGTCACGCGCTCGTTTACACCGGTTTGGCCGAGCGTTTGCGGGAAAAGGAGGGTTCGGTTTCGGAGGCCGACCTCGACCGCGCGGAAATCGAGCTCGACAACTGGCGTGCGGCACTCGAGTGGACCCTGGTCGGCAGAGGCGACGTGGCGCTCGGCCAGCGCTTAGCCGCCGCGATTTCCCGAGTGTGGCCCGGAGTTTCGCTTGTGGAAGGGCGCCGCTGGCTTGGGCTAGCGCTGGAGCTGGTCGCTGCCGGCACTCCTGCGCGGCTCAGAGCAGATCTCGAATACGGATTGATGCGCCTGGATGCCGGCCTTGGCGAATGGGAATCGGTCCTCGGCGAGAGCCGGCGTTTGATCGATGACTTTCAAGAACTGGGCGACGCGATGTTGCTAGCCGGCGCGCAGAATTTGGCGGGAAAGGCACTCCTCTGTTTGGGTCGCGCGGCCGAGAGCGAGCCGCTCCTCCGCTCGGCCCGCTCGGGCGCGCTCCGCTGCGGTAACCTCCGGATGGCAGCGGAGGCCCTCGATAATCTCGCGTATGCTCGCTCGTCGGTCGGGAATCTCGAGGACGCGCGAACGTGCATCGCGGAAGCGCGTGAAATTTGGCTTTCGCTCGGCGCCGACCGGGCCATCTCGAGTTCGGCGCTCGTTCTCGCGGAGGCCGAATTTTTGGCCGGAAACGGCGATAAGGCCCTCGACCTCGTTGCGTCGGCCCTCACCACCCTTCGCGAGCGCCCGGTTGCGCGCCAGCTCACGATGGCGCTATTGAACCAAGCGGCATACTTTATAGCCGCCGATCGCTGGAGCGAGGCTCGCGAGGCGGCGCGCGAAGCCTTGGGCCTTGCGCCGGAAACGCAGCGCAAGGTTTGGCCTGCCTGGGCCATCGCCCACCTTGCGGCCGTCGCCGCCCTATCGGCCACGGAATCCCGGGAACGTATGGCGCTCGCCGCGCGGCTGCTCGGCTTCGTCGACGCGCGCGTCGAGGAATTCGGCGCGCGCCGTGAATACACCGAACAGCAAGAGTACGATCGCGTCTGCGAGACCCTGCGCGGGGCGTTCGGTCCCGATGAACTCGCGGAGCTCATGCGAGCGGGCGCCGCGCTCTCGCCGGAACGGGCCACGGCCTTAGCGCTATCGATTTGAACGTACGGCGGGCCGCCGTCGCCGTATGCCGGAGCGGGCGAGTGCCAAAGGGCTAAAGGTGCGCCACGACCTCGATTTCGACGCGCGCGCCTCTCGGCAAGGCCGCCACCGCAACGGTCGAGCGCGCCGGGGCGACGTCGGTGAAGTAGGTGCCGTAGGCGTCATTAACCGCGCCGAAGTCGTTCATATCGATAAGAAAGATCGTCGTCTTCACGACGTTAGCGAAGGTGGCGGAGGCGGCGGCGAGCACGGCCCCGACGTTCTTCATCACCTGGTGCGTCTGGGCCGCGATGTCCCCGGGGACGAGTGCCCCCGTCGCCACGTCGAGCGGAATCTGCCCGCTGCAGAACAGGAAATCGCCCGCGCGAATGGCCTGATTGTACGGGCCGATCGGCGCGGGCGCATCCGACGTGAAGATCTTTTCGAGCACCGCCTCAGACGGTCGCTGCGGCGGTCTCGGCCGGCGTCTTCACGACGTCGTCGTACGACATCGTGCCTTTGTATTTGCCCGGTTCTTCGGAGACCCCGAAGTTGGTCGCGAAGAGTTCGGCAACGCGAGCTAATTCGTCCGCCGTCAGCGGCGGCGTATCCGAGGCGCGGGCGAACTCACGCATCTGCTCGCGGTCGTAGATGTTCGGCAGCACCGTCATCACGCGCGGTTCCGCCAGCAGCCACTGGATCGCAGCCTGCCCGAGCGTCCGGCCGCCGGTTTCCAGAAAACGTAGCGTCTCGACTTTCTTGACGCCGTTGACGAGCCACGCTTTGGGACGGTGATTGCGGTGATCGCCGGCCGGGAAAACGGTGTCGGCCGTGTAGCGGCCTTCGAGCATGCCGCTCGAGTGCGGCACGCGGATCTGGTATCCGGTATCCGCGCCGCAGGCCGCCGCCGCGGCCAGGATCTCGTTGCCCGGGAATTGCTCGAGCATGTTATAGATCATTTGCACGTTCGTGACGTTGCGCCGCCGAGCCGACTCGCAGCCTTCGACGAGCCAGCCGATTGCCGGTCCGAGCGCCGTGCCGTAACACTTGATCTTGCCTTCGGCTTTGAACGTTTCGAGTAGCGCGAAGAGTTCGTCGTTTTCGATCTCGCTCAAATGCGCGTTGTGGATCGAATAGATGTCCACCACGTCCGTCTGCAGGCGCCGCAGCGATTGTTCGAGTGCGTAGCGTACGAACTCGGGCGAAAAGTCGTGCGGGATCTCTTGTTGGCCCTTGCGCTCTCCGGCGTAGGTGTAGAAATCGTAGCCGAATTTCGTCGAGTACACGACGTCGCCGCGGCGGTTCGCGAAGGCCTTGGCGAGCTGTTCCTCACTGCGGCCGTTCCCGTAGGTGTCGGCCGCGTCGAAGAGCGTGATGCCTTCATCGAGCGCCTCGTGGAGCAGGGCCACGGCCTCGTCGTCGGTCATATTGCCCCACCAGCCCGTCGAGGTGGTCCACAGGCCGAATCCGACCTCGCTCACGCGGATCTGCGTCTTCGGGTACGTCCGGTATCTCATCGATCTACCTCCAAGGGGCCTTACGGGGCCATTTTGGTCATTCTTCGCGGCGTCGTCCGTGACTCCGGTCGCGGAACGGCCGACAAACATCGGAACCGGCGCCCGCAACCCGGCGTCAACACCTCCGTATGACGACGCCGATGGAGCATCCGATGGAGATTACGGAGTTGCGCACGTTCGCCGGCCGGCGCGTGCGGGTCCGCCTCGACGATGCCTCCGAGCTCGAGGGCGTCCTGCGAACCGAACTGCTCTCCGAAAAGTCGGTGTCGGTCTACCTCAAGAGTGGCGAGCGCGAGGGTGCAACGATTTACATCCACGAGATCGTGGGCATCTGGCCGACACCGTGACCGGCCGCGGCGAGATTCCCGCGCCGTCCCGGTTTCCGCTACGTCGCCGGGACGGCGCGGGGCGCGAGGAAGTCGGGCAACGCTAGGTCGAACTCCGTCGCACAGGTCCGAGCGACGGCGAGCGCCGTTTCGTCCAGGGCGAGGAGTTCCATTCCTAGGACCTCTTCGTTCGAATCGAAGTCGATGAGTACGTCTTGACTCACGCGCATGGTCCGTGCGACGTGCTCGCCTTCTGCTAGGCGACGATACCGTATGTATCCGAGGCCGTCCTGGAGGGCGGGGTGGAACTCTGCCTTAAAGGCGATGGGTTGCTTCATGTTGCCTCACTCCTCGGTGACGGTAATGACGACGTTTTCGGTGCGGTCGGTTACGACGTTAATCCGGCGACCGTTGGCCGCCGAAGCCCTCAGTACACGCGCAGGTAGGCTTCACGCTCCCAGGGATGCACCGCGCGGCGGTAGCGCTCGTACTCCGCGACCTTGGCGTCGCGGAAGGCGTGGAAGACGTGGTCTCCCAAGGCCCCGCGGACCACGACGTCCGACTCGAGTTCGATCAGCGCCTGACGGAGCGACTTCGGCAGCGTGCGAATGCGGCGGCGGTCGCGTTCGCGGTCGTTGAGTTCGTAGGTCGAGCCCGTGAGCGGGTCGCCGGGAAGCGTGTGCGAGCGGATGCCGTGCGCGGCGCTCGCGACGAGCACCGACATCGCGAGGTAGGGATTGCACGACGGATCGGCGCTACGCACCTCGATGCGCGAACGGGAGTCTTCCGGCGAAGGCACGCGCACGAGCGAGTTCGCACTGCGATGCGACCAGACCGTGTAGATCGGGGCGTCCCAGGCGGCGACGAGCCGCTTGTACGAATTCACCGTCGGATTGCAGATCGCCGTGAACGCCGGCGCGTGGGCGAGCAGCCCGCCGATTGCGAAGAGTGCGTTCTCACCGAGATCTTCGGGATCGCTGCCGTCGCCCTCGACCGATGCCTCGCGCGGAAACGAGAAGTACACGTGGACGCCGCTGCCGGCGAGATGCTCGGCGGGTTTGGGCATAAACGTCGCGTGCAGGCCGTGACGGGCGGCGACGTGCTTTGCAACCGTACGAATCGTGATCAGCGAATCCGCCGCCGCGAGCAGCCCGGATTCCGTCGTATCGATCTCGTGCTGGCCCGCGCCGTGCTCGTGGTGCGCGCTCGCGACGCCGAGTCCCATCGCCTCGAGCGCGGTGACGATCTCCAAGCGCGCGACTTCGCCCCGGTCGCTCTCGTTGATGTCGAAGTACGAGCCGACGTCGTTGGAAGCGAACGAGGGGAGCCCGTCGCTGCCGAGGTCGAAGAGATAAAACTCGATTTCGAGCCCGCTTTGGACGTCGCTCGCGACGTCCGCCGCGTCGTCGAGCGCGCGCATCAGCGTCGTTCTCGGACAGCCTTCGAACGGTTCGCCGTCGGGCGTCGCGATGTTGCAGATCAAACGCGCTTCGGTCGCGCCGCCGCTCGTCCACGGATAGAGCGCGAACGTTCCGAGATCGGGCAGGAGCCGCATATCCGCTTCTTCGCCGCGGACGAACCCGTCGATCGAGCCGCCGTCGAAGGTCACCTTGCCCTCGATCGCGCGCTCGAGCCCGCTTGCGGGAATCGTCACGCTCTTGTTGATGCCGAGGATGTCGACGAAGGAGAGGCGCACGAAGCGCACGTCGCGCTCGTTGGCGACGCGCAGGACGTCGCGTTTGTTGACCGCTTTACCGTTCGTGAGAGTTGAGTGCATCGATTGCCATCGCCGTTCGCAAAGTGAGTTGATCGTGCGCGGAGTCGAGATCGTGCCCGCTGATCTCGGCGATTTGGCGCAAGCGGTAGAAGACCGTATGACGGTGCACCGAAAGTTCGGCCGCCGCGGTTTTGACGTTCTGTCCGACGTCGAAATACAAGCGCAGCGTGCGGATCAGTTCGGTCTGATGCTTTTCGTCGTACGCGCGCAACGGCGCGAGGATGCGGTCGGAGAACTCCCGCAGTTCGGTCTGGGTCGCGCCGCCGCGCAGGAGCAGCGGATAGACGCCCAGATCCTCGTACGGCATCACGCGCGAGCCGCCGAAGAGCCGGCGCGCGATGAACATCGATTCGCGCGCTTCTTCGACCGTGCGGTGCGCGAAGATCGCTTCGGCCTGGCGGCCGACGCCGCCGACGATCTTCGCGCCGAAATGGGTCTTGGCGGCCGTCCGTGCGATCAGCGTTGCCGCCGTGCGCGCATTGGCCGCGTCGACTTCGAGGGGCGCCGGGCAGAGGAAGACAAAGCCGCCGCCGCGCTCGAGCACGACGATGTCGCCGGCGCCCGAACGGAGCGTCTCGAGGCAGATCCGGCGCAGGTCGCCCATTTTGTTCGCCGCCACGGCCTCTTCGAGACCCTCCGCTTCGACCGCGACGGCAACGTACGAGGCGGCGAGCGCGATCCCGCGCGCCGTCGCGTCGTCCTTCGCTTCAATCGGATCGTCGTACGCGCGCGAGATCAACCGGTCCCAGAACGACTTGCGCCGGTTGCGACCGCCGCCGGCATCCCGCGAGAGTTCGACGGCGATCGCGGCCGCGGCGAGGCGCACCGCGCCCAGGCGACCGTGCGCGGGTTCGCCGTTGGGGAACACCGAGAGCCAGCCGAGCGGCGAATCGCCGCCGCGAATGCGCACGGCAAGCCCGCCGGTCGCATCGCCCGGCGTCTGCAGGGTCACGGCGCCCTCGGCGTCCTTGGGGGTTGCTGCGATGAGGTCGCGGCTCGAGGGCGGAACCGAACGCTTCGCCGCGCCCGCGAGGGCCACGTGACGCCACTCGGCGTCCTCAACGAGGATTGCGGCGTCGAGGAGGGCCGCTAGATGGGCGGCGAGCGCCTTCGCCCCGCCGCCCGTGCTTGCGACGCGCGCGAGTCCCTCGGCAAAATCGACGAGGTCGTCGTTCGACATGACGGCGGTGTCGATCAAGCGAACCTCCCCCGGGTATGCTTCTGCTCAACGCTCATTACGCGCTCGGTTTCGTCGTGGTGCTGCTCTCCCTGGCGGCGATATTTTGGGAACCCGCGCGTCGGTTCGTGCTTTATGTGCTCGTCCTCCAAATCGTGGTCGGCGCTGCGGTGTGGGGTGTGACCAAAGTCGCTCCGCCGCAGCTACACTGGATCCTCGCAATACTCAATGGAGGAACATATGCCATGGGGACCGCTTTTGCCCGCCGCGGCCGCCCGCGCCCGCTGATCATTGCGGTCTACGTGGCCGGCTTCATCATCTTTGCCATCGTCTTCAATCTCGGTATGAAGGCCGTCCGTGGATAGTCCTGCGGCCCGGTAGGACGCGGTTGCCTGGCCGGTTGGCTTTCGTACTCGCGCACGGGTACCCGTGCCCTCGGCTTCGCCGGCCTCTCGCTTTCGAGGACCCGACGGGGCCCGTGTCTAGAGATGCAAGCGCTGCTCGACAATGAGAAGGGAACCCGTGAAGTCGGGGGACACGCCCGCTAGCGGCGCGGTCGAGTTGCCGCCGAAGGCCGTGCGCCGAAAGGAAACGAGGACGGACGACCGGACCGTTTCCTTGACCTCGACCCCCGCGAAGAAAATCCGTTCCGCGAAGTCGATGGGCTCCGAAAAGCGCCCGTCGATCGCGTACCGCCCGAGCCCGGCCGATGCGACGACGTTCTGCGACAGCCGGCGGTCGAACGTGAGGACCGCCTGCGGAACTTCGTAGGAAACGCCGTCGAGCGGATAACCCGGCGCGGTCGGGCGGTTGAGTGTGTCGTCGACGATGTCGAGCGTCAGGTCGCCGAACGAGGGGTGCCAGGCGATCCAGACTGCGTATCGCTTCTGCCGTCCGAACGTGGCGGTACGCGGAAGCTGCGGCAGATAGTAGCCGTCGATGAAGCCCGTCTGCTCGGCCGTCGCCGTCGTTTCGGGTTCGATCTGCCGCAGGTCGGTGTACTCGGCATGAACTTCGAGCGGACCCTTATCGACGTAGTAGCGGAAACGGTATCCCTGGCGGTTGACGCCGAGCACGGTGTTGTCGATCATCTGGTAATTCGATTTGAGCCACTGCCCCGGCCACGCGAAGGCGGCGCTCCATTGATTCTCGGGAACGCCGTAGGGCAAGATGATCGTCGCGTAGCGCGGCTCCATTCGGTAATAGTCGAACGACGCCGTAACGCGGCCGTGCGTTTTCGTGAGGCCCGCGTGGTAAAAACCGCCCGGGCGCGCCGTTCCCGGCAGCGCCGCGTCGCTCGAGTCGTACCAGGCGCGGCCGGCTTCGATCAGGCCGTCGAGTTCGTACGTCGTCGAAATGTGGAACGCGCCGCGCAGTCCTGCGACCGTTTCCCGCTGGCCGTCGAGCGTACTCGTCGGCAATATGCCTTGCGGCGTCGTCGTGTACGCGGGGTCGATGCCGAAGGGAACGGTCGTTGCGAACGCCAGGCCCCCGGTCGCAACGTGCGCGAGCTCCGCCGAAAAACGCGTGCCTTCGCCGCGGTCGAAGACGAGGGAGCCGAGTGTCAGACGCGCGGATTCGCCCGGCAACGAGGGGAGTGCCGCGTTCGTCAACTCGACGCTCGCATCGCCGCGCTTCGCGACGGCATCGATACCGTGAACCGGCAGCTGGGTCGCGAGCGGCATCCAATCGTCGAGCGACGGCAGGCCGTTCGTAAGCGATTCGGCGGGCGCAAGGGCGATTGCGGGATTGACGCTCGTGAGCGCCGGCTGCGCGAAGACGAACCGGTCGCTTTGCGCAAGATCGAAGTAGCCGCCCCGAACCTTCAACGCGCCGTCGGCCGTCGCGAGCGCTGCGCCGGTCAACCCGGCCCGAAAGGCGCTGCCGTCGTCTTGGCCCGCGTGCGTGGGAAAGGCGATCGCATAGGGCAGCGCGAGCGACCCGAGATGGGGATTGAGCGCCGGATAGAGTGATTCGCCCCAATACGATGCGTTCGTGATGCTGCCGTTCACGTAACCGAAGCCGCCGGTTACGCTCGCATCGAACCCTTTGAAGGCGTAGGTTCCGGTCGTGAGCCACTGCGCGATCCCCGCAACTCCCGGCACGTCGGGCGCGCTCGAGAAAAGGTCGTACGGCGTATTCGGCGCAAGCGGCGACCCCGCGATAAAGCCCGGCGCTTCCGGTCCGATTTGTCCGGACCCGCTCGTCGATTGATCGATGGCGGTTGCCGTCACGTCGGTCGAGAGGCGTAGGCCGAGCGTGCGCCGCCGCGCGGGCGATGAGGCTCCCGTTGCCGCGCCGGTCGCCGAGGACGGCGGGGCCACAGTGGCGGGTGGCGGCGATGCGCAGCCGGACGCGGGCAATGCGCCGCGAGACGCGGGGGATGCGTAGCCGGAGTCTTGCGGGACGCCGCCGGAGGCCGGCGATGATTGCGCCATTGCGCGTTCGGACGACAACGCGGTCGCGATCCAGAAAAAACAAATGCGCGCATACGGCATCGCGCCGCGGCTTTCGCGCCGAAGCGACGAGGCGCCCCCAAGCCTTAGGTCGTCGCGGGCGTAAACGCGCCGACGATCTGCGTGAACGTGTAGTACAGCGCGATCGCGCCGACGATGACGACCGTCGCCCAGCAGATGACGTTCGCGGTGCGCGAATTGCGGTAGGCGCCCATGACGCGCACGCGATTGATGATCACGATCATCAACACGAGTTCGAGCGGCAGCAGCAATCCTTGCACGACCTGCGAGGCGATTGCGAGCTTGACGAGCGGCACGCCGGGTACGAGCACGAGCGCGGCACCTGCGATCAAACCGGCGGCGAAGAGCGAGAAGAAGACGGGCGCCTCGCGGAAGCGCCGGTCGAGCGCGGCCTCGAGGCCGAACGCTTCGCACACGAGGTAACTCGTCGAGAGCGGCAAGACGGCGGCGGCGAAGATGCCGGCGTTGAGGATGCCGAAAGCGAAGAGTGCGCTTGCGAATTTACCGGCGAGCGGTTGCAGGGCGACGGCTACGTCGGAAGCCTGATTGACGACGATTTGCTGGTGCGGATGCGCCGCGTTGAAGACGAAGATCGTCGCGGCGTTCGCGATGATCATGAACGCCGCGACGATGATGGCGAGTATCGAGCCGTTGGTAACGTCGATACGCGCCGGCAGTAAGTCCTTGGGCCGCATGCCCTTCTCGACGATCGCGGACTGCAGATAGAATTGCATGTACGGAGAGATCGTCGTGCCGATGAGCGCGACGACCGTTCCCAAGTATGCCGGATCGTGCGTATCGATCGCCGGTACGAACGTGCCGCGCGCGACGTCGCCCCAATCCGGCTTTGCCAGAAATCCCGAGATGATGTAGGTGACGTAGACGAGCGAGAGCACGACGAAAACGCGCTCGATGAGGCTCGCGCTGATGCGCAAGACGAACGTGAACACGAGGATGAGGCAGGCGGGCACCGCCACGTAGCGCGAGAGCCCGAAAATCTCGCTTGCCGACGCGATGCCGGCGAATTCGGCCGACGTCGTGAACGTGTTCATGAAGAAGAGCCCGAGCATCGTCAGGAGCGTGATCCAGACGCCGAACTCCTCGCGGATGAGCGCCGCGAGCCCCTTGCCCGTCACCACGCCCATACGCGCGGCCATCTCCTGAACGACGATCAGCGAGACGGCGATCGGAATCAGCGGCCAAATCGCCTTGTAGCCGAATTGCGCGCCCGCTACGGAATAGGTGAAGATGCCGCCGACGTCGTTCCCCGCCGACGCCGTGATGAAGCCCGGTCCGAGCACCGCGGCGACGAAGATGAGGTTGCGCCAAAGGCGCGACCGGCGCCACGAGGGCCGCTTGCGTTCGGCGTCGGCCTCAAGCTCCACACTCAAGCTCCAACTTTCGGCCTCTTCCCGTGATGCCGGACGAAGCGGGGCAGCGAGTTTGCGATCTTTTCCGGGATGATGGAATCGATTGCGTCGTCCACGGTCACGATGCCGAGCATGCGGCCCTCGTCGTCGAGCACCGGTACCGCGAGCAGATCGTAGCGCGCGATCGTCGAGGCGACGTCTTCGGCGCTCGTGTCCGCCGCGACGCTGACCACGTCGCTGTCCATGAGTTTTCCGATGAATGCGGTCGGCAGCGAGAGCAGCAGCGTCCGCAGCGAGATGACGCCCAGCAATTTCCTGTGGTCGTCCGTAACGTACAGGTAATAGATGAATTCGGACTCCGGCGCGATCTCACGAATTTTTTCGATCGTGGCGGCCGTGGTACGGTGGGGATAGATCCAGACGTAGTCCGTCGTCATCAAACCGCCCGCGCTATCGGGGGCGTACTCGACGAGTTCTTCGAGCTCGCCCGCATAGGCGCGGTCCTCGATCTTGGCAAGGAGCGCGGCCCGCTGAACTTCGTCGAGTTCGCCGAGCAGGTCGGCGGCGTCGTCGGAATCCATCTCCTCGATGATGTCGGCCGCGCGATCTTCGCCGAGGTCCGCGATGATCGATTGCTGCACCTCGGCATCGAGGTGTTCGAAGGCGTCGGCCGCCGTCTCGTCGTCGAGCGCGCCGACGACCCGCGCCGCATCGCGTGCCGAGAGCTCGCCGATGATGTCGGCTAATTCCGAGGGGTGCAGCCGCGAGAGCCGGGATTCGGAAACGGAGAGCTGAACGTGGGACGGATTGGAATCGGACAGCGGCGCGACGTTGTCCCAGGCGATCAGCGTTCGCGGCACGCGGTCGAGCAGCCGCGGTGCGACGCGGCCCGCTCCCAGACGGCGCAGCAATCCCGAAAGGCCGATGTCGGCGGCGACGACGCGCAACGTCCCGCTGGTATTAGCGATCTCGAGATCGTTGATCCGTACGAGTTTGCGGCCGTCGACGTCGATGATCTGTTTATCGAAGAGATCCTTGACGAGGAAGAGGGCGCTCTCTTCGGGCATGGCCGCCTCGGTCGGCGCGGCGCGTAGGACGAGATTTCCGCCCGCGTTGATATCCACGATGTCGCCGACGGGGCTCTGCATGTTGCCCGACTTCGTGCGCACGACGATCGCGTCGATGCGCGGGAACGTGTCGTCGGGTTTCCCCACGTAAAAGTCGACGACTTTGCCGACCGAAGTGCGGTCACTGCCTTCAAGGACGGCTGGCCGGCCGATCAACTCCGAGAGATAGCCGTCTTGAAACGCCATCGCATCGTCCTTCCCGGTGCGAGCTGTCAACCCCGTGCGGTTCGGCTCCGGCCGAACGGCACGAGGACGACGGCCGCGAGCACGCACAGAAAGGCCAGTCCGTAAACCCGGGTCGATTGGTGGTGCTCCGCGTCGTAAGCTGCGCGACGTGGATCGTCTTTTGGAACCGAATCGATCGGGCCCGGAATCTGTGCCGCCGTCGCCTCCATGCGCGGGACGATCGCCTTCGCCTCGTAGGCCGACGCGCCGAGGCCGACGGCGACGAGCGCGATGCGCCCGAGCGCGAGGCCCCGCCCCTCCGGTACCACCGCGCGGGCGAGCGAAGCTGCGATCGCAAGCGAGCCGCACACGGCGCCGAAGGATGAAAGACCGCGAATGACCGCGCCGATCAACGCCGCGAACGTGACCATCTGCGGCACGATCTTGATCGCGATTGGGGCGAAGACGAAGGCGAATCCCGCCATTGCGCCGGCCCAGAGGGCGAGGACCGCGGCCTCGAGCGCGGTAAGAACTCGATCGAACATTCGCTAGAGCTTCGCGTCTCGGAGGCCCGTGGACCCGCTTTTCCTCGCGATCGAAACGGCCCGGGAGGCCGGTGCGCTCCTCCTCGCGCACGCCGGCGGCCCGCTCGAGACCGAGCAGAAAAGCGCGCGCGGGGATCTCGTCACGGTGGCCGACCGCGCGAGCGAAGCCCTGATCGTAGAACGGCTGCTCGCGGGATTCCCGGCGAGTGCGATCCTCGGCGAAGAGGGCGGCGTGCGCGCCGGCGCGAGCGACGAACGGTGGATCGTCGATCCGCTCGACGGAACGACGAACTACGCGCACGGCTACCCGATGTACTGCGTTTCGATCGCGTACGAGCGCGCGGGCGAGGTCCTTGCGGGCGCGATCTACGCGCCGGTGCTGGGCGAACTCTTCGCCGCCGAGAAAGGGTCGGGCGCGACCCGCAACGGCCGTCCGATGCGCGTGTCGCGGAGCGCCCGACTCTACGACTCGCTCGTATGCACGGGTTTCGTTCCCGCCGGCTACGAACGCAACGGCGAAAATTTCGCCCGTCTTTCGCGCGTCGCGCGCGCCGTGCGCCGCGACGGTTCCGCGGCCTTGGATTGCGCTTTCGTCGCCTGCGGCGCGTTCGATGCGTTCTGGGAATTCGATCTCAAAGCGTGGGACGTCGCCGCGGGCGGATTGATCGTCCGCGAAGCCGGCGGAACGGTGACCGCGATCGACGGGTCGGCGTACACCGTGGACGGGGGCTCGTTCCTCGCGACCAACGGCGTCATCCACGAGCCGATGCGAGCGGCGCTGGCGGGGGAATAGCTCGGAAACGCAGACGCGGCGCACGAGCGAAATCGTGCACCGCGCCGGCCTTCGATCCGAGTCCGATCGTTAGGGCATCAGTACCGTATCGACGACGTGAATGACGCCGTTGGACTGATAGACGTCGGCGGTCGTCACGGTCGACGTGCCGCCTTTGGCATCGGTCAACACGAGCTTGTCGCCCTTCATGCTCGCGGTCAGCGGTTCGCCTTCGACCGTCGTGAGCGTGGCTTTTCCGCCGCCCGCTTTGATCTTGTCGGCGATGGCCTTCGAGTCGAAGCGGCCCGCAACCACGTGATACGTGAGGATCTTCGTTAAGGTCGCTTTGTTCTCGGGTTTGACGAGCGTATCGACCGTACCGGCCGGAAGCTTGTCGAACGCTTCGTTCGTCGGCGCGAAAACGGTGAAGGGCCCGGGGCCGCTCAGCGTGTCGACGAGGTCGGCGGCCTTGACCGCAGCGACGAGCGTCGTGTGATCTTTGGAGTTCGCGGCGTTCGCAACGATCGTCTTGCTCGGGTACATCGCCGCGCCGCCGACCATCGGATCCTTCATCGCGGAGCCGCTCATCGAATCTTGTGCGAGCGCCGCGCCGAACGACGTTGCGACGAGGAGGGTAAAGATCGGAACGACCTTCTGCTGAATGCGCATGGGTGGAACACTTCTTTCTTCGGAACCGGAAACGCCGGTTTATCGCTGGTTCGTGGAAAGAACGGTCCCGGCGTCGCCGCGGATTGGTGCCGTGCGCGTCGACGCCGCCCGCGTCGACGACCTCCGGAGATGATTTCCCGGCCGCATTGCGAAGCGACGTGCCCGATATGAGTCCCGAGCAAGACGACCGCGGCGGCCCCAAGCGCGACGACCCTCGCCCGGGGACGAACGGCGCCCACCCGCTCCACCAGCACGAACACGAGCACGCCGACGGCACGCGACACGTTCACGAACACGAGCACGCCGACCACGAGCATGCCGACCACGAGCATGCCGACCACGAGCACGAGCGTACCTGAGCGATGCCGCGCGCCAAAGGCTCGGGCGACGCCGGCCCGACGCGTTCCGTTCGCTTGCCGCAGGCACTCGATGCTTGGTTTGCCGAGCGTCTGGCCCGTCACCCCGAACGGTCGGCGAGCGAAGTGCACGTTGCCTTGGTGCTCGGCGGTTTGCGTTTGCGCGACGGCTATATGTCGGTCCATCGCCGGGTGCTCGAGCACTACGTGCTGAGCGGTCAAGACGCGGTGTACGCGGCCTACGTTCGCTGCTTACTCGATACGTTCGGACCCGATTACGTGCTGCATCTCGAACGATGGCTGAAGGCTGACGGCATCGTTGCCCCGGCGAAAAACTCCGCGGCCCCGCTGCCGGCGTCGACTTAGAGCCGCGTCGAATACGTGAGCCGCAGCGTCCGAGCCTGCGACGGATGGAAATGATAATCGTTCACGCCGCTGCCGCCGAGAGCCGGGTTGACGGCCGGGTCGCGCGCGAGGGCCGGATTCGCTGCGTCTGATGGCAACCAGGAAGCGTAGTAGTAGGTCACGTCGGCGGCCGGGGCGTTGAGGATATTGAACACATCGAGCGAGATGCCGTTCCCCTGCGCCAGCTTCGCCGTGATTTGCGCATTGAAGAGCATCGACGGCGGGGACACGGCGTCGCCTTGCGTATCGAGAACGCGTGGGCCAAAATAGCGCATGCGCAAGCCGGCTGCGAATCGCGGCCGATCGAACGTCGCGCCGGCCGAGATAACGGCTGCGAGCGACTCGGGGACGCCCGTTCCTTGGTTCAGCGGGTCGGTGAGAAAACGCGCCGTCGTCGTCGCGAGGTCCGCATCGAACGTGAGATCTCTCGCCGGCGTGTAGAAATTCGCGAATTCGATGCCCTGCCGCACGTCCGGACCGCCGACCGATGTCGTCCCGTGGTCGCCGTCGAAGATCAGCTCGTTTGAGACGAAGAGGCGGAAGGCCGAGAGCGTGGTCGTGAGCTTCGGCGACGAGTACCGATAACCGAGTTCGTATCCCACGGCTCGCGTCAAGGGCGAGTTGAATTGGACGGGCGTGCCGGTCGGGTCGAACGGCGCGTGCGTCTGCGGATCGTTCTGCCCGATGACGCCGCGGGCATCGTTCGAATGAAAGCTCGTCCCATAATCCGCGTAGAATTCCTCGTGAGGCGAAGCGGCGTACGCGAGCGCAAACTTTGGATCTAGGACGGATTCGCCGGCGGAGCCCGAGTTAGCCGGATCGATCGCAGCGACGTCGTAGTCGTAGCGATCGAGCCGAAGTCCGGGGGTGAATTGCAGCTTCGAGCCGATCTTGAGCCGCGACGCGAGGTAGGCGTACGCTCCGGTGATGCTGACGTGGTCGTCGCTGAGCGTGCCGTTTGCGAATTGCTCCCGCGCGTTCGTCAGGAAGAGGCCGACCACGGGGGCGTTATCGTTGCGAAGGCCCGCGCCTGCGGTCGTCGCGCTCCCCGGCGTGACGAAAGTACGGCTCGTGTCGAACCCGTAGTAAACGCGCTTGTCGACTTGCTCGCGCTGGTCGCCGCACGAGAACGTGAACGGCTCGAGCGGCACGGAATGCGGCGCCGCGCCGGCTGGGGCCGTATCGTTGGCGGGGCAGTACGATTGATAGCGAGTCGTGCGCGGGGCCGTTGCCGTTCCGGGATTCGGCGCGCACGACACGTAGGCGGGATTGCACGTGACCGGATTTTGCGTGACGTTGTAGTAGTCGACGGCGTCAAATTGATAATAGGTGAAGTTTGAAAAGAGATCGAGCAGCGAGTTCACGGCATAGGCGTTGAACTTCGTCGCGCCGTTCGGATTCGTGTGCGTGAATTGCGCTGAGAGCGCGTATCGGTAGGTGTTGCCGCCGTCGGTCGGATCCTCGTAGCCGAAGCGGCCGATCAGCCCCTGATCGACCGCCCGCTGCGGGATCTGGTCCGTCGAATTGAAACTCCCGTCGTAGGCCATGCCGGTGATCGCGAGATCGTCGGCTCCTTGCGTTTTCGAATAACGCAGGACGCCGTTGAGGCGATGATATTCGTCCGGTTTGACGTACGAGCCGTTGTCGTGCGCGATCTCGAGCGCGTAGAGCACATTTCCGGCGCCCAGCGGCCGCGAGCCGGCCGTTAGGAGACGGTCGTAGCCAAAATCTCCGCCGGTAAACTCCGCGAGCGGTGCGATCGTATTGCGGTACCCGAGGTCGTATCCGCCTGCAACGGCGAAATCGCCCTGGTCGGCGAAGTACGTCCCTTTTTTGAATTCCACATAAGCGACGAGTTCGGGGATCAAATAGTTGATGTCCGAGTAGCCCTGACCGTGCGCGTGCGTCCCGAGATTCACCGGGACGCCGTTGACGACAGCCTCTAAGTTCGTGCCGTGATCGAGCTGAAAACCCCGCAGGTAGTACTGGTTCGCTTTGCCGCCGCCGCTATGCTGACTGATCACGAGGCCGGGGATGTCCTCGAGCACTTCGCCCGGCCGCAAGAGGGGTCGCGTCGCGATCTGCTCCTGGTCGATCGTGCCGGTCGAGGCCGATATGGCTTTGCCGACGAGGTTTGCGTTGCGTCCGACCGCGCGAACGCGACCGATTTCGCGCGGCGGCACGGCACTCGGACACGGCCGCGGCGACGCCGTAGCCGCCGGCCCCGGTACGTGGACGCCGGACGCCCTCGCCGGCGAAGCCGATGCGCAGGGAGTCGGCGCGACGGCCGGTGCCTCCCCCGGAATCACGGTGAGCGTCGTGGCGAACAACACGGCGAGGAGGACCATATGCAGCCCCAACGCGCCGGTTCGGGCGACGGTTGTTCTTGTCTACAGTGAAGGCACGTTGCAGCGCGGAGAACGACGTCCAAGCGGACGGCGAGGTGGTCCTCGTCGCGCGGTCTAATGCGAGACCGGTTATCACTTTATAGGATCGTCCGATCTTCGCAGAACTTCGCGCTCCATCGCTCGTCTTGATCGTCATGGTGCCGCTCCTGGCGCTAGCGAGTTTCTTCGTGCAACGCGAGGTCGGCGACACCGTTGCGTTCGATCGAGTCTTGCGCGAGGCCCAGAGCGCGCGCGATGCGGCGCTGAGAATCCAGCTCAACGAGGAGACGGGCGTTCGCGGGTTCACGAGTACGGGAGACCCGCAATTTCTGCGACCCTACGTCAAGGCCCGAACGCACGCCGCCGCGGCGTTTAGGCGCCTTGAGGTCGCACTCGAGCAGGCCGGAGTGACGGACGCCCTGGCGCTCGTCGAGCGCGAGCAGGCCCTCAACGTCCGCTGGCTTTCGCAATGCGCCGAGCCGCTGATCGCCGACCCGAATCGTTCGGCGCGAACCCTCGCCTTACAGATCGGGGGCAAAGCCCGCGTCGACGAATTCCGCTCCGTCGACCGGCAACTCGAAGCGCGTTTGGGCATCGTTGCGGCAGAGGCCGACGAGCGCTCGGAGCGAGCCGTCTCATCGATCCTCATCGTCAATGCGGTCGCGCTCACGAGCTTGATCTTGGCGGCGATCGGCTTTGCGTACACGCAGTCACGCGCGGCCCGGCGGGCCTTCGAAACGCGGCTTCTCTACGAAAACGAGAAACGCATCGCCGACGCTTTACAGGAGGCGTTCGAGCAGAAATCGTTGCCGTCTTTGCCCGGCGTCGGACTGCATGCCACCTACGTTCCCGCTTCGAGCGAAGCGCGGGTCGGGGGCGATTGGTACGATGCTTTCGAATTGCCCGACAAACGCGTTCTCTTCTCGATCGGCGACGTTGCGGGCCACGGCCTCGAAGCCGCGGTCGTCATGAATCGCGGCCGTCAGTCGATCGTGGCCGCGGCCCTCGGCGAGGATGATCCCGCCGCGGTGCTCGCGCGTGCGAACCGCGTGCTGATGCTTCAGAATTCGCGGATGGTGACGGCGATTTGCGGTTATCTCGATCCGCGCTCGCAAGAGATCGTCTACGCAACCGCGGGACATCCGGCGCCGGTCATGGCGCGACCCGGCGCGGCGGCCGAGTTTTTACCGCATGCGGGCCTCCCGCTGGGCCTTATCGAGGATCCGGTCTACGTCGCCTTCCGCGCGCGGGTCGAAGCGGGATCGCTGCTCGTGTTGTATACGGACGGCGTTCTCGAATACAAGCGCGATCTGGCCGCGGGACAGGCGCGCCTCCTCGAGGCCGCGGCGCGAGCGCTCGGCAGCGCGGATCCGGCCCTCGAAATTCAGCGCTACGTCTTTGAAGGCAGCGCGCCGACCGATGATGTGGCCATCCTCGCAATTTCGTTCGCGTACGGGCCGGGCGGCGAAATTTAGCGGACGGCCGGGACCGCAGCGCCCACGCCGCTCCAGTCGAAGACATCGACGTCGATCGTCTCGCCTTCGCCAATGTCGCCGCCGTTTGGTTCGACGACGGCAAAGCCCGCCGCATCGCGGGCGTTACGCGTCAGGGCCGAGCACTGGTTTGCGAGCGGGCGCGCTTCGAGCAGCCCCGCTTCGCTCACCCACATCGCCGCGAAGGCGAAGTAGGTGCGGTCGCCCCGGCCGTGCAGCGCGCCGCGGAGGCGCGCGCGGACGCGCGGGAGGCGCCCGTCGCGCCGGCCCAAGAGCGCGAACAACGCCGGCCGGACCAATTCGTGCAGGGCGACGGTCGCCGCAGCCGGGTTGCCGGAGAGCGTCGCGATCCGCGCGTCCCCGAGCCGCGCGAAACCGGTCGGCCGGGCAGGTCGCATGGCGACGGAGCGAAAGGCGAAATCCGCCCCGAGCAGGTCGAGTGCCGGCTTGACGAAATCGCGCTCGCCGACCGAGGCTCCCCCCGTCGTCACGACGAGGTCGGAGGCGGCGCACGCGCGGGCGAGCGCATCGCGCATCGCTCCCCCATCGTCGCGTACGTGTTCGCAGCGAATGACGTCGGCGCCGAAGAACGCGAGCGCGGCGGCGATCGAGAGCGCGTTGCTGTTGCGGATTTCACCGTAGCCCGGGACGGCGTCGATGGGGACGATCTCGTCACCCGACGTCACGACGGTGACGCGCGGGCGGCGGATCACCTCCAGCTCGCCGTGGCCTGCAGCCGCGAGCAGGCCGAGCGACGCGGGGCCGAGCACGTCGCCGGCGCGCGCGAGCAGTTCGCCGCGACGCGCGTCTTCGCCGGGTGCGAAAATATGCGCGCCGCGGGCAAGCGGGCGGGTGACGACGATCGCGCCGTCGCTTGCGAGGACGTCTTCAAACGGCACGACCGCGTCGGCGCCGTGCGGAATCGGGGCGCCCGTCGCAACGGCGGTCGCGGTTCCCGCTTCGTGTTCGCGCCGGGCCGCGCGTTCGGCGTAGGCGCTTGCTGCGAGGGGAAAGCGGCGCGGCGCGGCGCGAGTTTCTTCGGAGCGCAACGCATAACCGTCCATCGCCGAACGGGCAAACGGCACGAGATCGTCGTCGGCGACGACATTTCGAGCGAGCACGCGACCCGACGCCGCGGCGAGCTTGACCCGCTCGCCGGCGAGCGCGTCGCAGGCGGCCAGGACCGCCCGCACCGCCGCTTCGAATGGGACGGCGGCCGCGCTCACCGCTTCACCGAAACGGGCGCGCGCAAGCGTTCGTCGTGCGCGTAGACGTTGAAGCGTTCGCCCCGCACGAAGCCGACGAGCATCACGCCGAACTCGCGCGCGAGCTCGACGGCGAGACTGCTCGGCGCCGAGACCGCGCACACGATCGGGATGCGGGCCGCGACCGCCTTCTGGACGATCTCGTAGCTGGTCCGTCCGCTGACGAAGAGCACGGACCGCGCGAGCGGCAGCCGCCCCTCGAGCAGCGCCCAGCCGATCAACTTGTCGAGTGCGTTGTGCCGTCCGACGTCCTCCCGCACGGCGATGAGGGCACCGGCCCGATCGAAGAGCGCGGCCGCGTGCAAACCGCCCGTGAGCGCAAAGACGCCCTGTTCGGCACGCAGGCGTTCGGGCAGCGCGAGGATCGTTGCCGGATCGATGTCGAGGTCGCTCGTTATGGGAAGAACGCCGCGCGCTTCGAGCGATTCGATCTGCGCTCTGCCGCACACGCCGCAAGCGCTCGAAGTCGTAAAGTGCCGATCGAGCGCCTGGAGCGGCGGCAGCGCGGCGGCGGCGAGATCGACGTTGACGATGTTGTACCGCTGCGCCGTGTCGAGTTCGCGATCGACACAAAACGAGATGCCGCGCAGACCGGCCCGGCCGGCCAGCAGCCCTTCGTTGTACAGAAAGCCTGCCGCGAGTTCGAAGTCCGCTCCGGGCGTGCGCATCGTGATCGCAACCGTTTGCGAAGCGCCGCCGGCACGCAGGCGAATCTCGAGCGGTTCTTCGGTAGCGAGACGGTCGTAGCGCCGAACCGTTCGGCCGCCCTCGAAGGCGAGAATTCGCGCTTCGACCGAGGGTCCGGGGCGTTCGCCGCGGGGGTCCGGTGCGTCGTTCATCGCGTCGTTTATTCGGGTTGCCGGGAACTGACGCGCGGATCGTCGGCGGATTCCTTGCCCGATTCGACGATCGTCTCGCGCAACACGTAACCGCCCGTAAGCGTCAGGACCGAGGCCAGCGCCGTTTTAGCGCGCGCGTGGATCGGAAGAAGATTCAAGAGCGTCGGCACCGCTATTCCGCCGAGCAACGTAAAGGCACGTAACTTCGCGAAACGGCGACCGGCGAACATCGGCTTTCCGACGTCGCCCGCGTGCGAGCGGAACGAAAGAATGACGGCGAGCTCCGTCAGGCCCGCGACCGCTTCGAGCCGATCGAGTTTCCGCCGCGTCGTTTCGTTTCCGCCGAAGATCGCGAGCAAGAGATTGTTGGCCGCGCACGCTCCGGCCAACCCCGAGCACACGGATATTGCGGGAATGTGCCGCTTTCCGGTCGCCCAAAACGGATTCGCCGTCGCACTGAGCAACACGCCGGTATAGCCGCAGATGAACGCGCCGAGCGCGACCCCGACCGGATTGGTCAGCGCGCGCGGGGCCAGGCCGCCGATGAAACGGAGTCTGCCGCCGAGCACGCCGTCGCGGGCGAGCTGAGCGGCGGCAGCAGCCGATGCGGGGAGTGAAAAACCGATCAAGCCCCAGACGCCCATCGACATCACCGATTTGAATTTGAAGATCCGCAACATGTGAAGAAAGCGTTCCGGGCGCCCCAAGTGCTTGACGAGCACGAGCGGGCAGAGCGCGGCGAGGACGAACGAAAGGTAGCGCGCGTTGCGCGAGAGGGCCGCGTCGCCGTTTTCTTCGTCGGAGAGACCGATCAGAATTCCGGTGCCGCCCATCACGCCGCCGAGGAACAGATAGACGATGACTTCCCATTCCCAGTGCGGCTTTTTGAGCAGAGGACGATCGTAATAGGTCGGCGCCGCATGCGGTGGAAGTTGCGCGCCGCCGGAGACGCCGTTACCGGAGCGATCCGGATCGAGGGCTCGAATCGCGCTCACCGCGCCGCAGTTCGAAACAAGGCAAAGCCGACGAGCGCGAGGGCCGCTGCGGTGATGGCCGCGCTCGCGTACCCGGCGGGCTGATGCGTCGAGGGCAGGACCGGTCGCGACGGCAGATTGTACGCCTCGGGAACCTCGGTCAGCAAGAAGAAGGCGTTGAGGTCGCCGACCGAGGTCGCGGTGTCGACGCCGTAGAGATACGAATCGACGCCGCGGTCCGCGAGCGATTCGACGCGCTTCTTCGCGCGCTCTTTGAGTTCGTCGACGTCGCCGAATTGAATCGACTCGGTCGGACACGCCTTCGCGCAGGCCGGGACGAGACCGATTTTCTGCCGGTCGTAACACAGCGTGCACTTGCCCGCGACGCCGCCCGTCGTCTGCGTCGCGTCGTCGTGGGTGCGGCCGTCGGAGACGAAGTGCCGCGAGTCCGTGTAGTCGGCGTGCGCCAAGAGATCGACGACGCCGAAGGGGCACGACGGCACGCAATAGCCGCAACCGTTGCAGACGTCCGGCTGGATGTAGACGTCGTCGAATTCGTTGCGGATGATCGCGCCCGTGGGACACGCTTCGAGGCAGCCCGCGTTCGTGCAATGTTTGCACACGTCGCTCATCATCAGCCATTTGTTTTCCGTCGGCGGCGCGCCCAGGGGAGCGTTCTGCTCCACGAATGCGACGTGGCGCCAGGTCGATGCGCCGAGGGCGCTCGTGTTGTCGTAGGAGTCGCCCGTGAATTCGTACCCGTCCGCGGGGAGCTGATTCCACTGTTTGCACGCGACCTCGCAGGCCTTGCAGCCGATGCAGAGCGTCGTGTCCGTGAAGAAACCGTTCGCCATCCCCCTAACCTTCCGCGCCGGTCAGCGCGCTCCGCCGTCCCTGCCGTGGGCCTGCGAAAAGCCGTGATCCCGGCGCTCGCCGGCAGGCACGTCCTCGTCCGTCGGACTCTGGGAGCTATACCCGCTGCGGCGGCCCGCGCGGACGTTGCACGTCGTCGTCTTCGCTTCGTGAATCGAAACGTTCGGATCCATCGCGAGCGGAATCAACTGACCGATCGAATCGCCGACGGCACGCCCGAGCGTCCCGAAGTTATACGGTATCCCGATCGTGTGGACGCGGCGGCCTTTTCCCAGTCGCAGCGGCCGCATGCGCCCGCTAACGAGCGCGCGCGCTTCGATCTCGCCGAGTTTGGTCACGACGGTGACCCAGTCGCCGTTTCGGATTCCTTTGATGACCGCGAGTTCGGGGTCGATCTCGGCGAAGAGCGCCGGCTGCAGTTCGGCAAGCCATGGCACGTAGCGGGTCATGATGCCGGATTGTTCGGTGAGCCGATACGTGGTCATCACGTAGGGATAGGCGTCGTTGTCCGTGCCGTTGTAAGCGTTGTCGCGGCGGTCCCATTCGCGCAGCGCCGGATTGTTTTGTTGGCCGTACACCAAATTTTCGACGGGCGACTCGAGCGGCTCGTAGTGGACGGGCAGCGGCCCGTCGCGCAGCGAGCTCGGCACGTAGAGTTGCGCGCGGCCGTCGAGCATCATGATGAACGGGTCGGCGCCCGAGTGCGCGTCGACGCCGGCCGCGCCCGGCTTGGCGGGTTCGTGCGGCGATTTGGTCGCGGGGAAGTCGGGAATGTCGGGGCCGGCCCAGCGCCCGGCGGCTTCATCCCAATAGAGATAGGACTTGCGTTCGCTCCACGGTTTGCCCGCGGGGTCGGCGGAGGCGCGGTTGTAGAGCATGCGCCGGTTCGCCGGCCACGCAAAACCCCAGTCGAGCGAAGCCCGATCGTCGCCTTTCCGCGAGCGCGCGCGATTGGTCGTCTTGTCGGGATAGACGCCGCTGTAAATCCAGCAGCCGGCTGCGGTCGTGCCGTCGTCTTTGAGTTCGGCGAATCCGCTGACTTGCGGGCTTGCATCGCGCGTGCGACCGGGGGCGACGACGTAGCCGTTGATCTCTTGCAACACCTTGGTCGCCGAAGGTTCACCGAGGGCGCGCTCGTGCGCGTCGTCGCTTTCGTAGTCCCACGTCAAGTCGAGGATCGGCCGGTCTTTCGCATCGGCCGAGTTCGCATAGAGCGCTTTGAGCCGCTTGCCGAGTTCGTAGAAAAAATAGAGATCGGTGCGAGCGTCACCGGCCGGCTCGACCGCGCGATCGTGCCACTGCAAGAGGCGGTTCGTATTGACCATCGTGCCCTCTTTTTCGAGGACGGTTGCCGTCGGAATGAAGAACAGCTCCGTGCCGATGGCTGCGGGGTCGGCGCCCTCGCGTTTCCAGAACGAGGCGGTCTCCGTTTCGTACGCATCCAGGACGACCATCCAGTCCAGGCGCTCGAGCGCCGCGCGGGCCATCTCGGCGTTCATGCCCGAAGCGGCCGGGTTTTGCCCGATGACGAAGTAACCGTGAACGAGTCCGTCCTTCATCGACATCTGGGTCGGTAAGGCCGAATAGTCGCCCGCAATCTGCGGCAGATAGTCGAAGCAGAAGTCGTTCTCGGGCGTGGCTGCGTCACCGTAGTACGCCTTGAGCAGCGAGACGATGTATTTCGGAAGGTTCGACCACCAGCCCGTCGGTTTGCCCGCGCTCGCGATGTACGCGGCCAAGGTCGCTTCGTCGCGGAGCGCCGAGGGCATCGGCAAGTAGCCCGGCAGCAAATCGTAGAGCGTCGGAATGTCCGTCGCTCCCTGGATGTTCGCGTGTCCGCGCAGGGCCATGATGCCGCCGCCGGGGCGGCCCATGTTCCCAAGCAGCATCTGTAAGATTGCGGCCGTGCGGATGTATTGCACGCCGACGGTGTGCTGCGTCCAGCCGACGGCGTACGCGAACGCCGTGGTCCGCTCGCGCCCGCTATTGTCGGCGAGCAAATTCGCGATCTCGAGGAACGACTCGCGCGGCGTTCCGCAGACCTCTTCGACCAATTCCGGCGTGTAGCGCGCAAAGTGCCGCCGCAACACGTTGATGACGCAGCGCGGGTGCTCGAGCGTGTCGTCGCGCTTGGGCACGCGGGCGGTGCCCGTGCCGTCGTACCGCGGCACTTCCTCGGTCTCCAACTGCCACGATGCGGGATCGTATTGCCCCGGCGCGTCGAGGTGATCGTCCCCGCCCATCGTGGCCGAACTCCCGCGGTCCTGGGCATGCTGCGCGGGATCAGAACCTTCTTGCCAGCCGGAGAAGAGGCCGTCCAAGTCTTCGCTGTCGACGAACGCCTCGCCGACGATGAACGACGCGTTCGTGTACGCCAGAACGTATTCTTTGAAGTAGCGCTCGTTCTCGAGCATCCAGGAAATGAGCGCCCCGAGGAACACGATGTCCGTGCCGCTGCGAATCGGCGCATACACGTCGGCCACGGCCGAGGTGCGCGTAAAACGCGGGTCGACGTGGATGATCTTCGCGCCGCGTTCTTTGGCCTGCATGACGAAGCGGAACGCAACGGGATGGCACTCCGCAAAGTTCGAGCCTTCGATCAAGATGCAGTCGCTGTTGGCGAGATCTTGAACGTACGTGGTCGCGCCGCCGCGACCGAATGAGGTGCCTAGACCAGGCACCGTCGAGCTATGTCATATTCGGGCTTGATTCTCGACCGAGACGATCCCGGCCGATTTGAAGAGCTTTTGCAGCAAATAATTCTCTTCGACGCCGAACGTGGCGCCGCCGAGCGAGGCGATTCCGAGCGTGTGGTTGAGCCGTTTGCCGTCCTCGTTCTCGCGCACGAACGTTTTTTCGCGCGTCTCGTGGAAGCGTGCGGCGATCCGTTCGAGCGCCCAGTCGAGCGGCTTCTCTTCCCACTGCGTCGCATACGGCGCGCGATACTTCACGGTGGTCCAGCGTGCTTCGTTCACCGTGAGTCCGAAGATCGCGGAGCCCTTGGGACAGAGGTGTCCGCCGCTGATCGGGCTGTCCGGATTGCCCTCGACGTCCAAGAGCTTTCCCTCATCGCTCACGTAGGCGAGCGTGGAACAGCCGACCGCGCAGTACGGACACACGCTGGTGACCGCTTTCGCGCCCTTGACGCGACCGGCGAGATTTCGCGAACGCTTCGACTCGACGTTGGGGAGCGCTCCGATGCGCTCGGGAAGCCGCAGCGCGGCGAATGCTCGCGAAAGCACGTTCGTCAGGTCGATCGTCGGTTTGATGGCCAAGCGAAAACTCCCAAGGGCCGCAGGCGGGTATTGCTCCCGTATGCCCTTTGACGCCGCGGATTAGTGGCCATTTCCACGCTCTCGGGCGGCCGCGACAAGCGCGTCAGCGCACGTTGAGCGCATCGGGCGGCGGCACGAAGCAGGCGGCCGCGGCCAAATCGTCGCCGAGCACGACCCGAAAGGGCAGCCCGTGCTCGAGCACGACCTCCTTGCCGCGGTGCAGCGCGTTGTATCCGGTGACGGCCAGGCCGATGCCCGGAACGAGTTCGAGGGCTCCGGGCACGTTGCGCGTCGAGCCTTGCGCGAAGTTCTCCCCGAGCTGCGGGTCGGCCATGACGGGATAGTGCGAACCGTCCGCGAGGATCACGAAGCGCGGTTCGACGACGAGTTTCCCCGGCGTCCCGGCGCCGTGCGCGTGGTCCGCGAACGCGACGACTCCGTACCCTTTCGTGCCGGCCGCGATTGCGGGCCGCGTCCCGCGTGCTTCGACCCGCTCGGCGAGCGTGAACGTGAAGGCGTCGCCGGCGGTATTCACCGCCGAATCGAGGCGCGTCGCGAGTTCGGCGTCGGCCACCTCACAGCGCGGCAGGGGCGGCACCTCGCTCATCGCCCGGGCGGCGCTCCCGTGGGCGATTGCGAGTGTGACCGCGAGCACGCCCGCTCGACCGAATCTCACGCGCCGCCCCGCACCTCGTCGAGCGCTTCGAAGAACGCCCCGATGTCGTCGGCCGAGGAATAGAAGTGCGGGCCCGCGCGAAGCCCGCAGCCGGGCCGGTAGTCGACGAAAACACGCCGCTCGACGAGCTCGCGCACGGCGTGCTCAGCGCGGGGAAAATCCATGCCGATCCAGCCGGTGCGCCGCTCGGGTTCGAGCGGCGTCACCACGCGCAGGCCGCGGGCGAGCGCGCCGTCGGCCAGCAGCGTCGTGAGCCGGATATTGTGGGCACGCGCGGTCGCAGCGCCCGCGGCGCGCACGGCGTCGTGGCCCGCTCGCGCCGCGACGTACCCTGGCACCGGCGGCGTCCCCGTGTTGTATCGCGTGCTGCCCGCGGCGAGCCGGATCGGCGCGGGTTCGAAGGCGAAGGGCGACTCGTGACCCATCCAGCCGGTGACCGCCGGCGCGATGCGTTCGCGCAAGCCGGGCCGGACAAAGATGAAGCCGCAGCCCGGGCCGCCACACAGCCACTTGTGGCTCCCGCCGACGGCGATGTCGACGCCGAGTTCGCTCAGATCGAATGGATAGACGCCGGCCGTTTGGTAGACGTCGAGCACGAAGAGCGCCCCCATCGCCCGGCAGCGCGCGGCCACCGCGGCGGCATCGATGACCGCTCCGGAAAGGTAGGCCGCGTGCGAAAGCACGACGGCCGCGGTGCCTTCGCCGATCGCCTCACAGATACGCTCGGTGGACGTCGTGCGGCCGTCGTCGGACGGGATCTCTTTGACGCGGGCTCCGAAGCGTTCCCACGCTTTCCAGACGTACGTGACGCTCGGAAACTGCAGCGCCTCGATGACGACTTCGCAGCGCGAACCGCTTAGGTCGAGCGCCGAAGCGATCGCCGCTTGCGCGAGCGAGACGTTGGGCACGAGCGAGACCGAACCGGCCGGCGCTCCGAGAATCCGGCCCAACCCGTCGGCGATCTGAGCGAGTTCGGAAAGCCAGCCGTCCCACGCTTCGGGTCCGTTCGCCGCCCACTGCTCCCAATAACGCGTCAGTGCGTCACGGGCGGCCAGCGGCGGAGCGCCCATCGAATGTGAGACGAGATACGTCGCGTTCGCAAGTGTGGGAAACCGGTCGCGCGCATGCGGCACGGTCAAGGTTTGCATACGATTCGCCTTCGACATAGCGGAGTCGGCCCCGCTCGCCTTGTTTGTCTGCAAGATTTCCCAGCATGGGCGAACTATGGTAGGGCACATGACCAGACGGCGGATCGACGCTCGCGTCGAATTGGAATTCCTGCGCTCGACCGAAGCTGCGGCGATCGTTTCCGGCAAACTGGTCGGCCGAGGCGACAAGAACGGGGTCGATCAGGCGGCCGTCGACGCGATGCGCAACGTGCTCGGCGAGGTCGATATCGACGGGGTCGTGGTCATCGGTGAAGGCGAAAAAGATGAAGCGCCGATGCTCTACATCGGCGAGCACGTCGGCACGGGCGACGGCCCCAAGATGGATGTCGCCGTCGACCCGATCGACGGTACGACGCTCGCCTCCAAGGGAGGGCCGGGCGCGATTGCCGTCGTTGCGGCAGCCGAGCGCGGGTCGTTGTTTCACACCCACGTCGCCTACATGGACAAGATCATCGTCGGCCAGCGGTGCAAAGGGGTCATCTCGATCGACGCGTCGGTCGAAGAGAACGTGCGCGCCGTGGCCGCGGCGATGGACCGGCCGGTCGAAGAGATCACGGTCGCGGTGCTCGAACGGCCGCGCAACGACGAACTCGTGCGTCAGTTGCGCGAGATCGGCGCGCGCGTCCGGCTCTTCGGCGACGGCGACATCGCAACCGGTATCATCGCGGCGCTCGAAGAGCGCAGCCGGATCGACATGCTGATGGGAATCGGCGGAGCGACGGAGGGCGTCGTCGCAGCCTGTGCGATCAAGTGTCTCGGCGGCGACATGCAGGGCCGGCTTTGGCTGCGCGACGGCGAAGCCGAGACGGCGCGCGACGAGGGCATCGATCCTTTAAAGGTGCTGACGCTCGACGACCTCTGCCATTCCGATCTCTCGATGCTCGTAGCAACGGGCGTTACCGACGGCGAATTGCTGCGCGGCGTCAGCTACGTTCGCGGGAGCGCTTACACGCAATCGATCATCATCTCATCGCTGACGAACACCACCCGGATGGTCGATGGGAAACACGACCTTCAAGCCTTCGCCAACCTCGGACACAGCAACGGATTACCGACGCTTTTCAAGGAGCACCGACCCGCATGAGCAGTGAACTCGCGACGAACGCAAAAGCGATGGTCGCCCCCGGCAAGGGCGTTCTTGCCGCCGACGAGAGCACCGGGACGGCGAACAAACGTTTCGCGCCGCTCGGCATTCCCGAAACCGAAGAGATGCGCCGTAATTATCGCGACATGCTCTTCACGATGCCGGACTTCGGCTCGTTTTTCAGCGGCGTGATTCTCTACGACGAAACGATCCGGCAAGACGGCCGCAACGGTAAGAGCTTCGTCGACGTGTTGCGTGCCTCGAACTCGTTCCCGGGCATCAAGCTCGACACGGGGACGCACCCCCTGCCGCTCGCCGGGCCGGACGAAAAGATCACCGAGGGCCTCGACGGGCTGGCGAAACGCGTCGATGAGTACGTGAAGATGGGCGCGAAATTTGCCAAGTGGCGCGCGGTCGTCGCGATCGACGCGAAGTCCGGAATTCCGACCGATGCCGCCCTGCACGCTAACGCCCACGCGCTCGCGCGTTATGCCGCGATCTGCCAGGCCGGCGGCCTCGTGCCGATCGTCGAGCCCGAAGTGCTCAGCGACGGCAATGCGGCGCAGACGATCGAGCAGAGCCACGCGGTTCACGAGCGGACGCTGCATCACGTCTTCAACGAACTGCACCGGCTCAACGTCAAATTCGAAGAGATGGTGCTCAAGCCGAGTATGATCGTGCCGGGTCAGAAATCGGGAACGACGGCATCGGTCGGTGAAGTTGCGGAGCGGACGTTGACGGTTTTGCTGCACACCGTTCCCGCGGCGGTCGCCGGCATCGCGTTCCTTTCGGGCGGCCAAGGCGATGAAGAGGCAACGGCCCACCTCAACGAGATCAACATCCTCGGCCGCGCGCGAAACGCTCCCTGGCCGCTGACGTTTTCCTACGGCCGCGCGCTCCAGCAGCCGGCGCTTCACCTGTGGCTCGGACACGAGAAGAACGTGGCGGCAGCGCAAAAAGCGCTCCATCATCGCGCGCGCATGAATTCGCTGGCAGCGCAGGGCAAGTGGTCGGCCGACGTGGAGAACGAGGGGGGCTTGGTCCTCAGCCGCTAACACCGGAGCGTGTTTTCTCGCCGGCCGAACGGCGAGCGCCCGATCGTTCGCGAGTGACGTGGCGGGAGCGGGTATGACGACCCATGCGTTCTCGCTTCGAGTTCACGTTTCACACGGTCGCGTCCGGCGAGGTCGCGGGCGGCGTCGATCCGACGCTCGCGCTGATGGGCTCGCAGGGCTGGGAGATTCGCGGGTTGACGGCCATGCACGACGGCGGCCTCACCGTCGCGTTGCAGCGGCCGCTCGATGAGGAGATGCCGCTGCCCGATGGGGCCACGCTCGCCGCGAGCCTCGACGAGCCGCTCGCTTTCTCGACGCTCGAAGCGGCAGATATGGAGCGGCGCGGGTAACGCCGCTCCATATCGTTGCGTCGAATCGCTTAGTCGTCGTCGTTCGAAGCGACTGCGACGGTGGAGCGCTTGGGTAGCGGTCCGCGGCCGAGGATGCCGTATTCGAGCAGCGCGTTGTAATAGCGCGAGTCGATATGGTCGGGTTTGCCGAAATCCATGCCGGCCGTGTGGGAGGCCCACCAGGCGCCGTCGTGCAGCTGGGCGACCCGGCGCGTCTTGGGAGCTGATCCGTTCGAGCACGCCGGGACGAGTTTCGGATCGACCGGCGGTGCGCAGAGCGAACCCGGCACGATTGCCGTGTAGGTCTGCATATTCGCGTTCACCCCGAAGACGTCGGACATCGGTGCTGCGTTGGCGTCGTTTTCGCCGAGGGGCGGCAGTCCGAGCAGCGTTTCGACCGTGCGCAGCGCGTTCGGCGTTTCGTAGGTCGTGTGCACGAGCGCGTGCGAACGCGTCCAGGGCGAGATGATGTGGATGATCGAGCGGTGCGCTTCGACGTGGTCTTGACCGTCTTGGGGGTCGTCTTCGAGCATGACGATCGCCGTCGAACCCCAGAACTTCGAATGGGAGAGCGTCTCGACCAGTTCACCGATAGCATAATCGTGATCGGCAAGCTCGAGCTGCGGCGTGTTGAGGCCCGCCAGGGCGGTCGAGAACGAACCCGTGTGATCGTGCGGGATCGTCATGACCATGAGGTTCGGCATGTTACCGCTCGCGACGTACTGGGCGAACTCGCGCTGCCACTCTTCGATGCGATAGATATCGGGATAGCTTTCGTCGAACGCGCGATAGTAGGGATCGGTGAGCGGCCGAATCGTCGGCGTGCTCCCGGTCTCTTGCGGCACGTGGTTCTCATAGGGGTGGCGCACCGGCAGCGGGTTGAACGGCGTGTTCGTCCCGTAGTACGTCAGGTCGCAATTCCAGCCGTAGTTCCGCACGCTCAGGCCCGCGCGCAGGGCATCTTCCCAAATGTAACCGCCGATGACTCCGGGCGCCAACTGGAGCGCGCCTTCGGACGCCGAGGGGTCGCGCGGACCCGGCAAGATCGTCGAGCTGCCCGTCGGATCGAGAATGCCCGTGATGCGGGTGTTGAAGATCGAGTTCCCGCCCGTCGGCGGCAGGCCGAGATTGATGTGTTTGACGATGCCTTGCCAGTCGTAGGTGAAGCCGAAGCCGTTCGAATTCCCGTAATCGACGGGCTGGGTCTCCTCGACGTAGGCATTCGTGTGGCCTTGCATCACCCAGTTCCAACCGACGCCGCTGGTTTCGCTTGCGTCGTAAAAGTTGTCGAGCGTCGCGTAGTCTTTCTCGAGTTTGTGGAGATTGGGCGTGATCGGCTGGTTGAAGAAGGTCAGGCGCGGGTCGCCGTTCGCGCCGTTGTCGAGGTCGCCGAAGACTTGGTCGAACGTGCGGTTCTCGTTGACGATGTAGATGACGTGCTTGATCTTCTTGCGCAGAAATGCCATCTCGTTGCTGTCGTTGGGAACGCCGAAGTTGTCGTTGATGTCGACTTGCCGCGACAGGTGCGCGAGCGTACCGCCGTCCGGTGTCGGCATCGACACGAGGCCGGCTTTTTCGGCTTCCCACGTGTAGGTGTTGCGCGCGGTCTTGTTGAGTGAGATGCCGTAGGGCGTATTCCAGGAATAGTACGTCTGGCCGGGATTCGGACCGGCGTTCGACTTCTCGTTGATGACGAAAAGGTGCTTGCCGTCGAGGCTCGGGCGGGTAGACGTGGGATACCAGCCGACCGGAATGCGCCCCGCGACGCTACGGCTAGCGAGGTCGATGACGGCGACCGCATTTTCACCGCCGAGCGTCACGTAGAGCGTTTGGCCGCGCGGGCCGATGGCCACATCGTCGGGGTTCGCGCCTTTGAACGAATAGCCGGGGCGCGTCAGGCTGATCTTGTATTTTACGGTGTCGGTTGCCGTATCGATCGCCGTGACGGAATCGTCGTTTCCGCATGCGACATAGAGGACGTTCTGATCCGTCGAGAGCGCCATCTTGTTTGGGCCCGAAGGCATCGGAATCGTCTTGGTGAGCGTGGAGCCGGTGATCACCATCACCTGATCGTCGCGCTGGCTCGTCACGTAGGCCTTCGCGTACCCGCCCGTCACGGGATTGCTCACGACGGCAACCGCGTAGGGATATTCGCCAGTCGGAACGAGACTGCCGGGACGATAGAAGACGACTTCGCTTGTGACCGGACGCGCCGGCTGCGTGAGGTCGACGATCGACGCCGACGCGTTGCCGAAGTTGGCGACGACGAGCGTCTTGCCGTCTTTGCTGACGTCGAGACCGCCGGCGATGGCGCCCGTTACCAGTGCCGGCACCGCTTTTCCGGCGGGAGTTCCGGCGAGGAGGCCACCATCGTAGCTCGGGATCGGTAGGGTGTCCTTCGAATTGTGATTGAGGATGACGAACGGCGCGTCGGGCGTATAACTTGCCGTGGTCGTGCCGGTGTTTTTGAAGATGAGCACGCGGTCGTCGATGCCGCCGGAAACGAAGAAGCGCGTGCCGCTCGGGTCCCAAGCGAGGCCTTCGAACGTGTCGGGAATCGGAATCCGCTGGATTCGCTTCGCCACACCGCTCGAAACGTCGTAAACGAAAACCCATTCGGCCTGGTTGTAGCCCTTCGCCGGCTGGCCCGTGTACGGATTGGTGAATTCCGACGGGAGACCCGTAAGTGGGCTCAGCACCGGAAAGAGAATCGGCGAGCCGTTCACGTAGTTGATCGACGTGTTGAAGCCCGTCGTCAACACGAGGAGCGTTTTCCCATCGGGGCTCAGAGCGGTCGACACCGCATCGTCCGCGTCGGCATTACCGTCGGGACGAAGGTCGGTCTCGAGCCGCTGATAGCTCGAACCGGGGGCGGCGGTCGCCGTGAGGTATTGACCGGTCGGTAAGAGCGCGGGGCCGGGACCCCCTCCCGAAACCCCGTATCCGCTAGATGCGGCCACGGGCCCCGCCGCGGTGGCCGCAAAGACGGCGCTTAAACTCGCAGCCGAAACAGCACGAAAAATACGCGATCGCGTGTTCAAAAGGAGACCTCCGGACGAGTGGCTTGCTCCGAGGGTACGCGCCCTTTCTTAATGTCACATTACGAAAAGCTAAGCTCGCTTAATTATTCAAGCGTGGCCTTCCCCGAAAGTCCCATACGTGGCAGTGGGGGGCGTTCGTCGAGGCCATCGGCACACATCGGGCGTGGACGCAACGCAGGGGCGACGAGGAGCCGGCCCGATTGCGCGATCGGTGGCCGCGACGGTTCCGAGCGAAAGATACGCTCTCCGCCAAAGCTCAGCTTAGCTATAGAATGCGCTCATCGCCGATTCAGTCGGGCGCACGGCGTGTCGATCCGGCTTCCAGAGCCTCAGCGTCCGCGCGACGCGTCGTCGCTCGGAGCGCCCGTGCAGATCCAAACACGGCAACGACCCACGCGCATTCGCTTTAGCTCTAGGAGTTTTCTTGATGCTCGATCCGAAGTTCGCGCTCGCGCGCGCCAGTCTCATCGCGGCCTTCTCGCTAACCCTCGCCGCTGCGACGGCTCCTTTCGCTGCCGCAGCTGATGGGGAAATTCCTACGATGTCGACGTTCGTTTGCCGCGAGTCGCTTCCAAGTGAAACGCCGACGGCCAAAATGATGGATTCGGCGACCACCCTCGTGTGCCGTCCGATCGCCGTCGCCGTCCGCGGCGACGGCGGCAAAATGCGCACGATCGGTAACGTCACGGCAAAACCGGTTTCAGCGCCCGACTTCTCGAAAGCGCTAACGCCGCAGCAAACTGACGACGCCTACACGCGGTGGCTCGAAAAGTTCTTGAATATCGATCCTCAAGTGTATCACAGTTCGTAATTACTAGCGAACCGGCCCGGTTCGAGCCATCTGGTCGGCGTCTTGCGCGGTGCTGCGGGGCGGCCTGCGCAAGCTATACAGGGCGAGTATGGAAACGAGCGTACCGGTAACGGCAACGGCGGATGCCGCGATACCGACCGCCGGCAACGGCGCGCCGCTTGCGACGACGGCTCCGCCCAGAGCGGCTCCGATTGCATTGCCGACATTGAAAGCGCTGATATTGAAAGACGAAGCCAGGTTTTTCGCCTTACCGGCCGATCGAATAACTAAGAGCTGGAGCGGCGTCACGCTGGCGAAGCCGAAGAAGCCGATGGCGAACGTTGAGAGCGTCGCTCCGAACGCAGTGTTCCAGGCGATCGTGGACAGCGCCAGCGCGACGCTCAATCCGGCCAGGGTCGTTATCAAGGTAGCCGGGAGGGAGCGATCCGCGTAGCGGCCGGCAAGAATGTTGCCTGCGGTCGTACCGATGCCGAAGAGAACGAGCAGCCACGATGTGGCGGCTGCCGAGAATCCGCTTATCATTTCGAGCAGAGGTGCGATATAGGTAAACAGCGTGAACACGCCGGCAAATCCCAGCGTCGTTGTCGCCAGTGCTAAAGCGAGCCGTGCGCTGGCTAGGGCGCGCAGTTCCACGCGTAAATTCGTTGGTTCGTAGACGATGCGTGGCACGAGAACCCAAATGCCGATGAGGGCAATGGCGCCGAGCAATGCGATCGCGCCGAAGGGGACGTGCCAGCCGAAGCGGTTGCCGATGAACGTTCCAAAGGGCACGCCGAGTACGGTCGCAAGCGTTAATCCGCTAAACATCGCGGAGATCGCGGCGGCGCTGCGCTCTTTTGGCACCATGCTCGAAGCGACCAGTGCACCGATGCCGAAGAACGTTCCGTGGCAAAGCGCCGTCACAATCCGCGCGCCCAAGAGGACGCCATAGGTCGGTGCCAAGGCGGCGAGCGCATTGCCCGCGATGAACAACGCCATGAGTATCGCGAGCGCGATCTTTCGTGGAACCGCATTCAGCGCGAGCGTCAAGGACGGAGCGCCGACCGCGACCGCGAGCGCATAGCCCGTAATCAGAAATCCGGCCGACGGAATCGAGACGTCGAGACTCTGGGCGATCTGCGGAAGCAAGCCCACGGGAACGAACTCCGTTGTCCCGATCGCAAATGCACCCAGCGTTAGCGCATATAGTCCGGGCGCTTTCGGTCGTGTCATGCCATTTAGGTTAGCAGACCCAAAGCGCCGCCGTTAGGAGCGATCTTTCGCGGCTTTGGCGAACGGCGCAAAGCTCGAGAAATCGGCTGTTCGACGGACTGCTAGCGGGGCGGGATCTCGAACGTGATGATTCCACGATCGATCACGCGATGGGTCGGGTCGGCAAGCTCGATGAGGATGCGGTGCGCGCCCGGCGCCAATCCTTGGACGATGATCGCTTCGCCACTCGCGTCGACCCAGTGCCAGGGAGAGTCGTCAACGGTAACGTGCACGTGCCCGACGCGCGGCACGACCCCGAGCGCTGCGGGGCCGTAGACCGGCAGGATGCGCACGTTTTCCGTGCGATAGGGGACCACGGCCAGGCCGCGCGCGAGCGCGGCCGCCAACGGCTCCGCCACGACAATCCGGGCTGGAGGTTCCGATTGCGGACTCTCGATGCTCGCGAGCGTCATCGCGCCGAGTGACGTCGAGTGCTGCTGCGAATGCCGATAGTTAGACTCATGGCGACAAATTCTAGCGTAGCTCGGGTTCGAGCCGCATAGACGATCTTTGGCCATGCGTCTCTGCACCGTGCCGGCACGTTCGCGGATGCCTTCGCCGCCGGGCGACGAGGCGACGCGGCCGCGGATCGCGAGCCGTTGACGCACCCGCAAGGGCGAAAAATCCTCTCCTTTGGTCGCGGCGGCTGCATGATAGCGTGGCCACATGAGCAGTCACTCGCGCCGCACATTTCTCGCGGGCAGCAGCGCCGTCATCTCGGGTGCGATGTTCGCGGGCTCGCGACTCGACGCGATGGCCGACGCCGTTCTGCCTTCACCCGATAATCTAGGAGAGACGATGAGTTACTTCACGACGAAAGACGGCACGGAGATCTACTACAAGGACTGGGGGGCCGGGCAGCCGGTCGTCTTCAGCCACGGCTGGCCGTTGAGCTCGGATGCATGGGAAGACGCGATGTTCGCTTTCGCGTCGAACGGCTACCGTTGCATCGCGGCGGATCGTCGCGGGCACGGGCGGTCGAGCCAGCCGTGGACCGGCAACGACATGGACACCTACGCCGACGATCTTGCGGCACTCGTCGAGCATCTGGATGTGAAGGACGCCATCCACATCGGGCATTCGACCGGCGGCGGCGAGGTGGTCCGTTACATCGGCCGTCACGGGACGAAACGCGTGGCCGCTGCCGCTCTGGTCAGCGACATTACGCCGGTCATGTTGAAATCTGCCTCGAACCCGCTCGGATTGCCGATCGAGCCGTTCGACGAGATCCGCGCGGGCGTTCTCCGCGATCGCGCGCAGTACTTCGCCGATCTCAGCGGTCCGTTCTACGGCGCAAACAGGCCCGGATCGAAGGTTTCGCAAGGGCTCCGTGATTTCTTCGTGATGCAATCCCTCATGGCCGGAATGCCGGCGTGTTATTTTTGCGTGAAGGTATTTTCTGAGACCGATCTCACCGAAGACCTGAAGAAAATCGACGTCCCGACGCTGTTCGTTCATGGCAGCGACGATCAAGTGGTCCCGCTCGCCGATTCGGCGTTGCTCTCGTCGAAGATCGTGAAGAACGCCCAATTAAAGGTGTACGAGGGAGCGCCGCACGGCCTGCCGTCAACTGAAAAAGATCGGCTGAACGCTGACTTGCTCGCGTTCGCGCGAGCGCTGCGCAAGACGGCCGCGACCGCGTCGTCGTTCGCATAAGCCCATGTCGATCATCTCCGATATCAACGAGGTCGCCGCGCGCGTCCGCGAGTCGATGCAGGACGGCCCGGTAACGCCCTATTATTCGCTACCGCTCGATGCGGTCTACGGCGTGCTGCAGGGCGCGATCGCGTCGGAGATCATCTGCGTCCTGCGATACCAGCAGCACTATTACATGACCACCTCGATGTTCCAAGACCAGATCCAGGGTGTGCTCAAGGAGCATTGGGAGGACGAGCAAGGGCATCTCGCACGCATCGCGGAGCGGCTCAAGCAGTTAGGGGGCGTCCCGAACTTCAGCCCGGCCGGGCTCGAGGCACGCGGATTTTCGTCGTTCAAGTCCGGCCACTCGCTTGCCGAACTCCTTCGCGAGGATCTGGTCGCGGAGCGAATCGTCGTCAAGCTCTACAGCGACATCATCGCTTTCTTCGGAACCGCGGATCCGGTCAGCCGGCGGATGTTCGAGGACATCCTCAAAGACGAAGAGGATCACGCGGACGAAATTGCCGATCTGCTCTATACGATCGATCCGGTGTCGGGGAAGGCCGTCGAGCGGTTCGAGGCCGACTCGGTCTTCGTCCGGTTAGACGCCGATCCCGGCGCCGCATAGCGTAGATAACGTGCACGATATGCTCTCGCGCGACCCGTTCACGTGTACGCCGGTGTGCCGAGTCCAGATTCGGATCGAAGAACTCGCTTCGCCCGTCGGGCCGGCCGGCGACGCCGTGCACGTACCGTTGCGGATCACCGGGGGTCGTGTGATCGGACTTGGAACCGAGAAGTGCATCGTCGGCGGCGCCGACATCGCCGTCATGAACGCTGACGAGAACCTCGTCCACAATGGAACGTGCGTGGTCGCCGACCCGCAAGGCAACACGATCTTGTGGTATGACGGCGCGAGTCAGGCCGAGGAGGGCGCCTACGACGACCTTCTCGACGGAACGCTGCCGCCCAAGATACGATCCCGGCTGTGCATTCGCATCGCTTCGACCAATCCGGAGTGGCGATCGTTCAACCGCAGGCCGCTTCTCGGCGTCGGATTCTTTGATGGACCCGCCGGTGAACTCGAGTTCGTGATTCTCTCTCTCGCGGAGCAGGGCGCGCTCAATTGAGATCGCTTCCCCCGAGCGCCGCGTCCGTCGCACGTTCCAAAGCGAGTTGACCACCCTCGGCGATCAGCTTCTGCGCGTCAGCTCCGAGTTGCGCGTCGAGCAACGACAGGAGAAGCCCATACGTCGCTTCTTCGAAAGGACTGCGACGATGCTCGGTGGACCGGCGCCAAACTTCGAGCGATCCCAGGAGACGCGCGCCGGCGCGCGCGCGCCCACGACGGGCCGCGACCGCAGCCAAATTCTGCAGTGAGATCAACCGCAGCGAATCGTCTCCGACGGAGCTCGTCACGCTGAACGCGCGTCTCGCGGCAGTCTCCGCAGCGTCGATGTCCGGCGTGCTCAGCCGTATGGCGGCATGAATGCACAAAGCTCTTGCGAGGAGGGCCGCGCCGCGCGGGATGGCGCTCGCCCGTTCCGCGGCCGCCTCCGAATGCTGGGCCGCAAGCGCAACATCGCCCGCGACGTACTCGATTTCCGCGCGAAAAATCGATAAATTGTTGAGCAGAAACACGTCGCCGAGGCGCTCGGTGACGGCTCCGGCTTCCTCGATACGTGCGCGAGCTTCCGCGAACTGTCCGCGGGCGAGGGCGAGTTCGCCGCACGCGATCATGAGGTCGACCGACGGTTCGCCCAGAATCCGGCGCGCTTCGTCGATCGCGTCTTGCGCGTCGGCGAGTAAGCCGCTCCGGCAGTAACGGACGGCGATGCTCGATAATGCCGCTGCGAGCCGGGGCCGGTCGTCCAGGCGGCGCAAGGCGACGATCAATCGAGCGTGTACGGCGAGTCGTTCGGATCCCGCTAAGGTTTGCATGAGTGCCGTCAGCAAGTTGGCGACCATCAGCGGTTGCTCCGTCGCGTCCACTCGCGCGAGCGCGAGTTCGATCCAGCGCCGGCATTCCTGAAAAAGCCCCGGAATGATCCAAAGACCCCGAAAGCTGCCGGCGATGTGACCGGCGAGCAACACATCCTCGTAAACTTCGGAGTGTAGAGCCCATTCGAGCGCGCTACGAACGTTATCGATTTCCGGCCAAAACTCATCGAGCCAAACGAGATTGGGTTTCGAAGAAAACTCCCGAACGGCTATCTCGCCATACGCTGCGAGCCAACGCGCATGGCGCCGGGAAAGTGCTGATTGCTCGCCGGCTTCAGCGAGGCGTTCCCGCGCGAACGCGCGCGTCGAGTCGAGCAGCACGTAGCGCATATTCTCGCCTTCGATGACCGCGTTGACCAGCGACTTGTCGACGAGCGCAGCCAACCGGGCCGCGACCTCCGAGGCCCCGAGGTCACCTTGCGGACACACCGATTTGGCCGCCGCCAATGTGCAACCCCCGGAGAAAATAGCGAGACGGCGCAAGAGCAAGCGGTCCGTCTCGAGGAGGAGGTCAAAGCTCCAGGCGATCGTGTCGCGCATGGTCTGCTGCCGGTCGGGACGACCGCGGAGGCCGGGCGCGACGCCGAGGGCCGCCTCGAGGCGCCGGCTCAACGTTTCGAGATTCAACGCCGGTAACTGGGCGGCCGCCAATTCGATCGCGAGCGGTATGCCTTCGAGCCGGCGACAGACGTCGATCAGGACCGGCGTCTGCTCGTCCGTGAACGTGAGATCCGGATCGGCTGCCAGGGCGCGTTGCACGAAGAGTTCGATAGCGCTACAGGAACGGGCTTCGGCGATGCTCACCGGATTTTCGTCGGGAACGG
>Ga0116227_10001850_pt1 | contig 48098 bp, 40 predicted proteins | sample S1TSphgellanicum_FD_89693 | JGI IMG/M metagenome (GOLD analysis project Ga0116227, IMG submission 89693) | Host-associated microbial communities from peat moss isolated from Minnesota, USA - S1T2_Fb - Sphagnum magellanicum MG | ecosystem: Host-associated > Plants > Peat moss > Unclassified... | reverse complement strand
TTATTATTTTGTATAATAAAAATAAAGTGTTTCTTTTTCACTTTTATATTTTTGTTTATTTGGATGCAAGTTTGAAGTTTGGAGAAAGAAGATACACCTCATTATTTTTCAAGTAAGGTTTTTCTTCATTATTATAAATTTTATTTTTTTTTATTTTTTAAATCTTTATTTGGTTTCTTCATTTTGGTAATTTTTTCTTTTAAAATTATTTTATTGTATTTCCCTTTCTTTGTTTCATTTGTTTCCATTCCTTTTTTATAGTTTGCGTTTTTACTTTTTTGTTGTTTATGTTTGTTTCATGTTTTTATTTTTTTCTATTCTTATTTTGTCTATTTTCATTTTTGTTTATTTTTATTTATTTATTTATTTAGTTTCTAGTGGGTACCTATGACCTTTGGACATGGTGAAGTCCCCTATTTCTTTAAACTTGGTTCATGTTTTAGTTTTTAAAAAAACTTTTATCTTTTTTATTTTTTATCCCGGATGAGGGGACGGATGATGGGACGGATGACGACAGATGACAAGACGGATGGATGGAAAGGACGACCGGACACCACCGCAAATGGACAAAACCAAAGATATTATATAAGTAGATACCAAAGGTCATACCATCACAAAAGGTGCGACCATTATCTTTCTGAGGTTAAAATTGGTTTGTTCACAGTTTACGGTGCCTGTGTCACAATTGAATACATGGTTACCCATGTCCAATTAGTGACCCAATTTCAAGTATTGAACCTTGTCCAAATGGTGATTAATTATTGGTTAATAAATTTTATCCAATTGGCAACTAATTTTTGGTCATTAGAACCAATTCAACTATGATAGGTTTTGGTCATTAGACCTTATTCAACTTGTGAGGGGTTAATTGCAACATGTTTTAAATTGCAAGCCAAATAATATGAACCCATTATGGCACATAAAGAGAGTTAATTAAATAATATAATAAAATGGTAATGGTCAATTTATGTTTGGGTTCAATTTCATTGAAATACAAAAGTTTAAGCTAATCATGATAATGTTCCCCACCATTTTAATGTAATCGAAATTGAATCAACACGTATCCATAGAATGATCAAAATTCATTTTGCAGCTTTCCGAAGAGTTATTTAGACACACATGGTGGCTTTCTAAAGCAAATTTTTTTTTATCATAGTCCTTGGACATTCATTAGAAGAAAAATCAACATATATGATTAGTATATGCAATTGTTTTTTAGTTGTGTGTGTCACTTGCAATTAAAAATTGCCCTGTTACATTAGACAAGTTACATGCATCCTTAATTACATATGACAATAGATGTAGGATGAAATAAAAATCAATGCACACATTTTCATTTGTATGCATTGAATATGGTCTATGCAACTATGGTGTAATTATCAAATTTTTAATGTTATAATTGTTGGCTAATATATTTAGTCCATCCACTTGGGACCCATCGACTTTGCCACATGGCATGTTTATAAATTGAATATATATATTTTAATTTATGAAAATTCTCATTCATATATTTGAATCATCTATCGGATCAATCTGAACATTATCACATGGTAAGGTCAAGTATGGAATATGGTCAATGTTGACCGCATATAAATTTGACTGTTTACTTCAATGGCTTTGGAGGTACCATGTGTTATGTTGGAGGTTCCATGCATTTGATGCCAATTTTCTCCAATTTGTATATTATGGTGCATACACATTAGATATTGTGCTTGAAGTAATAACCCCCCAATTTTTAAGATTTAGTAATTGAACATGGTCCGTGTGAGGAATTCTTGCACACCTTCACCATTAAGATATGCATTCACAAAAAACCCGGTTGGAAGTGGAACTACTATGTAGTTGTAGTTCTAACAAGTAAGGCAATTCAAGGTAAGTAATGAAATTCACTAAGGATCTAATGCATTGTGTCCAATTTGAAGATACAAAGACATTGTGAGATAATCATAACTCACCGTGATGGAATATGAAGGAGCTGTATGTTGATGTTCAATCCAATGTCACGCTTGATGGTTGGAACCCTTTTGTTCCATTTGTCATAACATCTACATATAACCTCATAATCTAACATGCATTGAATTTTTGGAAAGCTAATATAAAAGGAGCCATGTTACAAAATCTCATAAGTTTTTATTTTTTATTTTAATTTGTAGATCAAGAGTTAAGTTTTGAACTAGAACCAACTTTGCTTAGATTGAAGGAAAAAACAAACAATTTAACCCCGTCTACTTCGAACAAATGCAGCTCCCTTACAACAACTCCGATGATGCTAAATTTTGAGGAGACCTTCTACACCTCTTAAACTAAGATTGATTTAAATTTGACACAAATCCAATGGTGGATTTGGGAGGAACAATTAATTGAAATAAAAATCCAGAGGCTTTGTCAGGGAAATCCTTCCATGAATTCCATTACAACACCCTTTACTTTCAACCAATGTAGCTCCCTGACAACAAACTTGATGATGCTGAAAATTGGGGAGACCTTCTACACCTTGCAATCTAAAACTCATTTCATTTTAACACAAATCCAACAGTGGATTTGGGAGGAACAACTAATTGAACCAAAAATCCAGAAACATTGCTACAAGTACTTGTTACACACAACTTCCTTCCATGTTTGATTCTTGCACACACCTTTTCCATGAACACTTATCCACACATAAGAACTAAAAAAATTCTTTTTCACATTTCCTTCTATATTTCCTTCTTTCCACATACACATAATACCCTCTCCCTTAGTAAGCCTCCATGACCTTCTTTGAACTTGTTCCCGTTGTCCAATGAAAGCTTTGAAATCCTTTGTTCCAATCAATGGCCTCTTCATCCTTTTAGAGCCAATGAAAATTGAGAATAAATTGCCATCTAATTAAGTGTATGATGAGAATTCTTGGGCTCAATGAGACATAAAAAATATTCCATCATGCAATAAAATATGATGATAATCCTCATGATTAATGGAATTAGAGAATTCATCCTTTCCTTTATCTTGGATATCTTGATGAGGTTTCTTGAGCTTGATCCTTATCCTTTCCGTCCGTTGACCTTCACATCCTACTTCTTCATCCTAATTACTTCACATAACTAACTACTAGGATAATTTATCGGTACTAACAAGTAACATCCTTGAATTTTTACTTGATTAATTCAATGGTTGAACTAACATTCCCGTATACCATTTACTCTTTGATATCCTTTACCTATTTATTTTACCATGCATTAGTTAACTATGTAGTACATAGTAAATTGGAAGTAAAATTTGCACCAGAAAAAAACCCCACATACTTTTAGATCCGCCGTCGAAATTAAGGTTCGATGAATCCATTAGATTTAAGATGTTCAAGTTTTCATGAGGTTCTGTCGTCACTCTCACACCTTACGCCTACCCTAATTTGTTAAATAAAAAGGCCTTGACCCCTTTTGAACGCAAGTACCACATTGTTTATACTACCTTCTTGGTTTTTGTTGATGCATGTGAGAATTATTCATGGCTGATGATGTCAATACGCCTTCGAATCTTCCAATTGCACTAGTAGAACAAGAAGAGCTTGAAGAAGCACCGTTCGATGTGATTGTTTCTCAACGGTCGTGCGAAGAAGAACCGCCTAGGCAAGTGGTGCGCACTCAAGTCGATCGTTTGGCATGGGATCGTCGATTGTCTCCTAACCCACATGGAGTCGCGCCAGAAAGGTTTAAAAAGTGTTAATGCGAAAATGATGATGTCTATCTTCATTGTCGAATGTGGGTTCCCAGTGATGCCCATTATCGTTGGCTACGAGCGCCAATCAACCCCCTTCCCATGAAGCACCGAACTGAGTACCTCGCTCGCACGATTCGTCGCATTCTAATTTTTTTGCAATTGTGATCTATCCTTTAAGTTGGTTATTACATATAGTAAACGAACAATGGTACTGACAATGGTACTAACAATGAAGTCCCTGACTCCGGACGGACAATATGGCCCAAGAGGTTGTGGGCATGTGGAGAGAGAGAGTGTGTGTGTGTGTGTTCAAAGGACCACAACCAGTGGTTCTTCGTCGGTTCTTTTAGGAAAGTAGTTAAATATAACGATCCATCTGACGGCAAAATTTTGCTTTTCTAGCGGAGGTGTTAATACTTAAATTTGATTTGATTCTATTTAAAAATTTGATAGAAGTGAATTAATTAAAAATGTATTAGGACTACATCCTAAATTTTTTACAAATATATCATTAGTGCTTGAAGATTCTTCTATAGACTAGCTTAATCTTGTCATGACAAAATGCTATTATTAATTATGGGCTTGTATTCCCTATATATCAATAAATCACATCTAATTCTACATCCTCAAAACCCAAACCCAAACCCAAAACCGAAACTGAAACCGAAATCGAAACCGAAACCGAAACTCAAAACCCAAAACCCTAAACCCAAAACCCAAACCCAAAACCCTATAAACCTTATTTTTATTATATTATATTATATTATATTATATTATATTAGCATAATATAATATAATACAATATAATAAAAATATAATATATAATTAATATAATATACCCTAAACCCTAAACCCTAAACACTAAACCCTAAACTCCCCTCAAACCTTGCTCTTTATTCCTTTCATGTATCACAACATTGATAAGCCATATTGGATAACTATTTCTCTCCCTCCTTATTTTAACATGTTCCTCGTATTAACATATCTCAAATCCTAAACCTTAAACCCTTAAACCTTAACCCTAAACCTTGAACCCTAATTTAATTCTACATCCCCAAAACATCTACAACATAAAAAGGATAATATATTTTAAAAGGTTTACTAAGTGTTTAACTGATTAAATGTTATATCAACTGAAATAAAAAAGTACTATATGCCTAGAAATATCATAAAAGCTAACTCAACTATTAATAGTCACTACTTGAAGGCTTATAAGCATTCAAATCATTAGTACTAAGAAAAATTACGGAATTAAAGTTTAACTAATTGTTGAACTATAATCCATGGCTCACAATCCCCTATTTGAAATTGCACACCTACTTAAATTTAAATTACAACTTAACATTACAATATAATAATATAAATAAGTTTTATTTTAATTCTTGAAATTGCATGCATGGATTCATCACATGCATTAAGATAACATACCTATCAAGCCATGGTTTAAAATTAGTTCATGATAGGTGTTAAGTTGAACCACTCAACCATATTTGTAAGACATTATACATTATTATTATTTAATCCATTTATATGCACATGGTTTTTTTGAACACATAAATGATAACTTTTTTTGACCAACCTTCTTTTAATCCACACCTTAAAATTAATATATATAACTTATAATTCAAAATAATAAATTACATATTTTTCACCAAAACATAATTATGTGCCCCTCTAGAAATTAAAGAAGCAACTAGAGTGTCATTAGTACAAAAGTGGGGTGTAGTTCATTAACCAAAATCATTAAGGGACTTTAAAAGTGAAATAAGTTTATTGCACTTTAATGGTTTCACTTTGATTAAAGTTATTTCATTGTAAAGTCAATATGTAAACATCATGTTTCACTATTAGTTGACATAATTCATTATGGTAAATATGTTTATTTTTGTGGTTTTAAATATTTTAAATAATTTTATGATATACCTTATGTTATTTTATGTTATTTTAGTTATTATAATTTATACCTTAAATTATTATGTTATTATAGGTTATTATAAATTATCATACCTTTGATTATACTGTAAACTATTATGGGTTATTTTATCATACGATATTTTAATTTATTATAGGCTTTTTATTTTAAATTATTTTAAATTAAACTATTCAACAAACCTTAGGTTATTTTATGTTAATATATGTTATTTCAAAGTATACCTTAAGCTATTCAAAATCATCCTATTATATGTTATTATAAATGATTTTATCTTAAGGTATAATAACCTAAAATTACTTAAAATAAAATATAATGATTTAAAATGAAATAAATATATAAAATTTACATATAATAATTTAAATAGGAATAATTTAAGGTAAATTAATATAAAATAACCTATAATAATTAAAAATAATTAAAAATGGCATAAGGTAAAATAATCAATAATAATTTAAAATAACTTGTGATAAAATAACTTATAACAACCAAAAATAATCTTCAACAAATGAATTTAAAATAACCAAAATAACTTAAAATAATCAAGAAAAACTTAATTACAATAACCAATAATAACTTATGATCAAATAACAAAATAAATATCCTTGATAAATGACATTGAATAATTAAAAATAACACTTGATATAATATCCAAAAATAACATTTGATAAATAATTCAAAATACTTAAAAAATAACTTATGATAAAATAACCAACAATTTACCCTATGATAGAATAATAAAAAATAGTTCATGATAAAATAAACTAGAATAATTAAAAATAACCTACAATAGAATAACGAACAATAACCAATGGTAAAATAATTTAAAATAACCAATAATAACCTATGAAAAATATATTTTAGAGTAGACAATAATAATTTATGATATAATAACCAAAACTACGTTATGGTAATATATTTTAAAATAATGAACTATAGCTTACAATAGAATAATAATTAATAGCTTATGGTAATATAACATAAAATATTTAATAATAACTTACAATAGATAGCCACAATAATTTTTCGTAATTTAATTTATAATAACTACTAATGGCCAACCATTACCTACAACAAAATAATCACAAATAATTTTTGATTTTTTAACCTAAAATAATCAATAACAACCTAAAATAACCATTAATGGTTAAGGTTTTTCAGCTAAGTTAATTAATACCATGGGCATCCTAGTGGTTAAAATGTTATTAATGGTAGTAATTTACATCTTTTATTAAGGGATGAAACTAATGGGGTTAATTAGATGAATGGTTGATAGTAATTTATTAATCATGTGAGGATTTTTAGAACGGATAAAGATTTGGTTATTCAACTAATTAATGATATGTGTGGAGTTATTAGAATAATGATGAAGAAGGCTTATTTTCATAAAAAGGCATATGGACCTTGTATGGTGTGGAAAAAAAAAGATTAAATTGAAGATAAAAATGGGATTATGGATCATGTTTTTGGAATAATTGAAAAATTTATAAATTTAAATTGAATGAATTAAAAAAAAACTTTTTTGGAAAAGAAATGTGTATGTGACATTGGAATGAGAGAAGGAAAATATGGAAGTAAATTTATACTCTTATCATTATAATGAAAAATGATTGATGGATTTTCAAAGCTTTTTGTTGATTTTTTTGTTCTATTTTTAATATGTGAAAAATACAATGAAAAGTGATTCATACTAAGATTATATTAGTAATTTTGTTCTGTTCATATATTAATTTTTTATTTATTTTATAAAATTAAAAATATTATTTACTTTCTATGGTAGTATATGGATTAAAAAATACATTCTATCATCAAATGGTATCTACCACTAGAAGGTAACAACAAAAAAATAAGTTTAATATTTGAGGTTGAAAAGGAATGGAAAACTACTATAAATAATAAATAGGAGCGACAAAGGATCTAGATGCAGTGTAGGTCTATGATAGTAAATAGCCATGAGGGGTTTGCAGGCACTATTAATGAAAGGTAGTAGCTCAAAAGGTTTATAGGCATTATAGATGGTTAGCAATAAATATAAAAGGTTCATAAACATTATATATGGCAGGCATTAACTAAAAGAGGTTTAAAAATGGTTATGAATCCTTTTCAAGTCTACACTATTGATGGTCATTCTTATCAAATCGTGGGATTAAGCAACTTAGTTACTAATATAAAAAAAGGTTATTAAATTTTTAAAATAACAAAAAAAATTTAAATATGGACTACTTGTTGTGTACCTAGCATTTTACTACCATTTTTTATATACTTTAATAGGACCCATATAAAAATAATAATAAATGAAAAATAAAGGTAATAATAATAATAATAATAATAATAATAATAATATTTACTGTGATCTTCGAGTTATCATCTTGTAGTGTCTTTTGTAACTTAAAAAAGACCCATAAAAATGACAAGAAAAAATGTAGAGACTTGAAATTAAGGATTTTTTTTGTTTCTGTATTGTCATGCTACAATAAACGTTACATTAATCAAATAAATACATGTGATCCAAATTTCAAACCATTTACAATAAAAAAATAATTATGCATTAATAATTAAAATAAGGTTTAAGGTTTAATTTTTTTTGAAATACCATTTAGATTTAAACACATTTCAAATAACAATACACACATGTGATTCAAATTTCAATTATTTCTTAAAACCTTTTTAAAAAAAGCACTAAAGTTTAAAAGATTTATGATTAATTTTTAAAATGTAATTTAATTTTAATTTTTGATAAAATTATAAAAATTAATATGCGTTATTATGTAAATGGGATTCAAGTTTCGATTCATTTAAATATAGTTAGAAAATTTAAAATGCATGTTTCAAAAAAATTCAAATATAAATTTTTTTGTCACATAATTTATTTAGAAACATAAAAAAAATTGAGTTGAACATTCAACTAATTTGCAAAAAATGCATCATGAATCAATTATTTACATTGTGTGTATAAGGCATTATTTTCTTGTCCAAAAAGAAAATTCAAATTTGTTTTGAAGATAAAAACATTCACATCAATTTGTAATAATTGTGAAAGACATGATAAATCATTATTTCAAAATTTAATCAACATGTGCATTTATCAAATGTAAGGTTTTGCACTTATATTTTCAAAATACAAAAACGTTATGATGTTGACCCAACCAACATTCATTTGTTGATCAAATTTTTTTTTTGGAAATTTAGCATTGGTGAGTTTGAAATTGATATTATTAATTTCTTAATCATTTAAAAGTAAATATGGTTTGATAGAAACTTTTAACCTTCATAATAATTTTTATTTAAAAATTGATTGCATTCAAAATTTTAAATAGAAAAAAAATTGTAAATTAGTTCATGGATAATTAAATATCATACATTTTATGTTTTAAATTATTTGTAAAATAAATAAATCGTAAATTGACAATAATAGTTGTATATAAAATTCATTTATTTGGTTTTGGATAATTAAATATGTGACCCATTGATGGCAACACAAACATTAAATATACCATAAACACCCAAAAATTCACCCATGATCTTAAGTAAATATAAATTATGAAGTGTACAAACATGCAAATTAAAGAATTTATTCTTTTAAAATAAAATACACATTCAAAATAATATCAACATATTTACATACTATGAAAACTTCAACATTAAATATATATTCAATAATGTTTACACTGACCCATGTGCAAATAAATAAAACAGCAATTCAAGAGGTTTTTAAAATTATAATGATGATAACAAAAATAACATTTTACATTTCTTATCACCTATACATTGTTTCATAAATCATATAATAATAAAATATGTTTTTTTAAAAGAAAAATCATTTTCAAATTTGTATGTTAAGTAGATTGTAGTATCAAATTTCAATATGTAAATTGCTTTGCTTAATTCCATCAAATTTTGCTTAACATAATTCCTATAACGGTTTTTTGAATTTTTATTGATAGCCAAAGTGATTGTCATCCATAGGAAGATGTAAAAAAAGAAGATGATCATTTTAAAGAAGATTCAGTCAAATTTGACTATAAATAAAATATGAAGAACAAAATTTTGAATCATCTTTTGATATTTTTCACTAAACATTAGAAACCAAGTATAAAAATAAGGAAAAAGTTTACTTGTTTTTTTTTCCTCATTTTTGACAATTGAGAACCTTTAAAATCATTTCATTGCTGAATTTTTAAATTTAAATCTCATTTTCTTGGCAAAATTTCATGAATTAAAAAGGTTGATCTTTTGGTATTCTAGAAAAAATGAATTCACATCACATGAAGAAAAATTTCTAATTCAAAATCCAAAAACAAATTCATCACTTGAACCATTTTCATTGTTTTATGACAATTAGATTTCAAAGCTTCAACATGTTTTTCAAAGCTTTGTTAGTTATTGATGGCAAATACTAATTTTGAAAATTAAATAAACAGAATGAAAAGGAATTTGAAGCTCTACCAGCAAATTAAAAAAAATTATAATATTTAATTTACTTTAAAGCATACTCACACCACAACATTAAACACAACTTTATTTTTTAATGTTTAATGTTCATTCCTTTGGACCTATAAGCATGAAAAAATCCATTTAAAAAACTAAGAAACTATTTAAGTCTTTCCAATTAGTCTAATCATTATTGACAACCAAATCACAACTATCAATTCTTTTAGAAGGCCACAACATCTTGGCCATAGTTAGTACCTAACATGAATTTTCACATTTTTTTGTAGTATAATTTAATATAGAAATGTGTGGGGGGTGGAGATGCTCTAAGTTCAAAGCAACTAAAGGCACCTTAATAAAAGGTTTGCTACTTTAGGAAACTTAAAACATCCCCCCCAACGAGCTTTGACTATAACATTATGTTTTTGCACCTCGCTTGGTTCTACATAGAACCATGAAACATGGTTATTCTTTTTTCTTCATGTTTTGTTTTATAAGATCTTTTTCAAGTTTTTTTTTTTCATATTAAAAAATTCACATCAATTTTGAACCTATTGCCTCTCAAGAAAGAATGAAATTTCCTACAATTGACATAATTTTTTGTTACTTTGGATAACTAAAATGCTAATTTTGAAAGCTTAGAAGGAAAGCTCAAACCAGCCAAATCCTATGATAGAATCACCACCGCTCTATGCACGACTAAGCACTTGTCTATGAAGAAGTGCAACAAGCATAGTTAGTTAGTTGGGGGTGTTTAGCCCTTGCTTTGCCACCAAGGTAGACTTTGTTGAGCTACTTCGAATAAAAGACAATACACTAACACCAACTAGATGCACATCTGAATTGGCAAATTGCCGAGGGAAACAGATTGTGAAATGCTTGTTGTAGTAAAGAAGAGTAACTTACAGTGTGCTTTGAAGAGGTGTCCATTGGATGTGCTGAAGCTGGCCGGGCTGCTCCCACAAAACTTGAAAACAAACCCCTTTCATAGCACTGCAAAAATCACCAAGCATCAATCATTGCTCAGGAATTGGTGTGGAAATACTAGACGAGGACAGGTAGATAGACGAGCAACAGATCGGAGAGGAACACCTGCATCATTGCTAATCTCACATAACATTTCCAGAAACAAAAAACCCTGAAAAACACAACAGCGATGCGTAGTAAAAGGGCCCGCCCCCTCGACTCCTCTCCGGTCTCTCTTCTCTCATCCCCCGCAATCTTCAAACCACCACAACTTCCTCCAAATGGAGAGATACCAGTTCGGTTGTAAGCTTACATTAAACTTGATTGCACGCGCAAACTTCGGAGAAAGAAATCGTGATCCACAGTTCGATGACTCGATGCGGAAGCCGGGAACTATCGATGGAACAACGCCAGCGGTACCAGGAACAACCGAGAGTATAGGGTTATCATGCAACCACGAACGTTCACGAGCGGAAGGATTACAAACGCGAGAACCTGTTCTTCATGGATGATTTCATCCACGGAGACACACCTGGAAATGGGTAATCGGGGATCGTTGTTCTATGGCGCTCTGCGTCCTTTTCCCTCGCTTTGTGTGTTTTCAAACGTTCTCGTCTCCGCAGTGTTGTATGTTGTGCTGCGTTGCACAGAGAGAGAGAGAGAGGAGACGACGAGCTCCTCTCAAGAGAACTTGCAAATGTGTTGATTTTTCTTCTTGAAGAGCGTGAGGTTTGTTTTCAGTCGGATGGTCGGGTGTTCTGCATCGCAGAGGAGATGATGTGTTGAATTTTCTTCAAGAACTTGAGGTTTGTTTCCAGTCAGATGATCGCGTGTTTTGCTTTGCAGACAGAGGAGAAGCTCTTTCTGAAGAGACATTCTTTGAGATTTTTTTTCTTCGAGAATTCGAGGTTTTTTCTCCATCGCATGATGATCCGGTTTTGTCGCACTTTAAGAGAGTGCGTGATGTGTTGTTGAGAGCTTTGTGGATGAGAGAGAGAGAGAGAGAGCTTGGCGTCATTGTTTGTTTAGGCGTTTCAGATTCTCGTGTTTTTTTTCTCTGTATACCTGTTTTTTCTCTGTGAGAAGAAAACCTTGGCATGCTCAAGAGAGTGGTTGAGGATGAGGGAGGCTGAGGCTGCTGCTCCTCCTCCTAAGCGTCTTCGTCTCTCTATCAAGCGTCATCGGTCGAGTCTCCCTCCCCCGATTCCCAAAGATCCCGTTGATATACCGGCAACCTCTGCTATCGACCATTTGAGCGATGGATCATCAACGAGGAAGTCCTTGGCTGCGAGCTCGCAGCACGGGCCTTCTTCTTCTCCTTCGACTGCGAGAGGAGAATCAGTAGACAATGCTGGAGACGTGTATCGTGCTGCAGATAAATCTGTAGCAGCTTCGCCCTTGAGCTCAGATGGATTTGCAGCTGGGAGCTTGGCTGCCGAGGAAATCTGCTTATTACGTCGATGTTCTTCCTCAGCCTCAGATTCCGGACCCTCAGAAGTTGCTGCTGCTAGTGCTGTTCCAAGCTCAGGCAAGGTTCCAATCCTTCTTCTCTTCGACTAATTCGGTACTAAGGCAAGTAGATCTCTCAAAGTCTCAGAATTACAGACTTTTTTCTCTTTTGGTTTCAATAGATGCAGCACTGTAGCAGCAGTCAGTGAATGCAAGGAGTGGAATTTGTGAAGCTGGTGAGATATAGATCAAGAGATAGCCTGACGATTGACTTGGGCATAGCAGAAGCACAGGGGAAAAAGGAGAAAGACGAAGACTTTTTGGTACAGTGTTCACAACGCCTTCCATCAGAGTCAGAGGCGGCAGAAGTTCCTACTCATGACGCCGTAGTCGCTTTGGAAGAAGAAGAAGAAGAGGCAAGAGAGAATTTCAACTTCGTCCTAGAGCAGCAGCCTCTCGATGGAATCCCTTCCACACTGACGACATTTCATGATCTCTTGAATGAAATGGAGGCTCAGGAGTTGTTGGAGCATGAACCAAACGCTCCAAGTGACGCTGAGCAACTGGATGATGTGAATAACATTGCAGCAATCGATCCTGTCACCATTCCTGAAGATCCTGTTGTGATACCTGAAGCTATGAGTGAGTTACTCAGTCTTCTTGGCACTGTGGACAATGCAAGTTTCAGAACAACTTTCCAGTTCCATTAACCCTCGATCATGGTTTCTCTGATAGAGATCCACTCTCTATCAGAGAAACAATGATCCACTATTTTATCACTTGACAGTTGGAGCTTTGTGCCATGATCTGGTGCTCTCTCAGTGTTGATATGATGCTTCTTATCATGCAGACAATGAGCCCATGGTTCAATCAAATACTGCTGCATGGGCACTGACAACTTTGGTACAAGAGCAGCAGCTCAGAGCACCTGAGGTGGTTGAAATCTCAGATGAAGAAAGGGCGGACAATGGGACTACTGGAGTGAATACGGATATTGATGATCTGGGAGGAGGCAATGGGTCTGGGCAACTGGATGACGATGATTTTCATGCTCCTTCCACCAATGCTGATTTTGCAGCTTTTGCTATTCCTGCAGGTGAGTAGAAATCTGAGGGTAGTAGATTATGTGAGAATCAGCGTTTTGTGGGCACTTCAGTGCTTTATGTGCAAGATGTTATGTTTTACTCTTCTATTGTTGATGATTGTTGCAGGCAGTTTTAAGGATATGGACTCAAAGCCTGATCAAGTTAGCACCCAGAGGCCAGGAGATGGGGAAGCAGATGTGGTCACATGTCCAATATGCATGGAAGCATGGACGAGCATTGGGAGTCACCGCATTTGGTATCCTTTGTTTGCATTTGTTAAACCCCTAAACCCTAAACCCATTTGTAGATATTTCCAGTGATATGCTTGATTTCAGATGACTGGATTTTTCCTTGAGAGCTACAGTAGATCAAAGATGAAGTCAAATCTTGTGTCCTCTCTCAAGACATGAGCCATAGGTTTATCAATGGATCTCAAGGTAAGGTTTTGGCATTTGCAGCTCATTGGCATGTGGTCACTTGTTTGGAAAATCATGCATCAAGCGCTGGCTTAGACAGGCAGGCAAGAAGCAAGGGAAGGTACTACTGTCTTGAACTTATATTTTTCTTTGCAAGCTACAACTTAGCAAGGGTATGATCAGTGAAAATAAACAATGTCACACCCCAATACAGTGCTTAGAAGGTATGGGAAGTAATAACAATGCCTACACAAGTATACACAAATGTTCATCCACGAATATAGCCTGAAGTTTGCCATCACATTTTGTGGTGAACTTTGAACTTATATCAGGTGGTTTGTGTTGTCTAGTGTCCACAATGCAACTGCCGGGCTAGAGTTGAGGACCTGCGTACGCTTTATGTTCCACGAATTGCTGTAATTGATGGGGAGGGCCAGCAGATAATGCAAGTATGGAGCCTTCTGATTTGAAACTCCAGATTTTAAGAATGATTTACTTGTGTCTAAGCTTAGGATTAGGTTTTTGACGCAAGTCTAAGACTTGGGTTTATTTTTTTGTTGTGTGAGAAGCAGGAAGTTGGGGTTTTGCGTGCTCAAAATGCACAACTCAAGATGCAGGTATGCATTGTGAAAATCAACAGGATAATGTGATATTCAGTTTCTCACCACTAGGTGAGAAAATTGTGTACAAAGAAGGTGTTGCAGTTGTGCCTACAAATCCACAGTGGACAGGTTTGCATACTTTTGCATGGCTAGTAGGTTTAAATCTAACAAACACTCTTTTAAAACCTGCTCTGTATGTCTGCAGATTTCTGAGCTGATGGAGGAGATTCACCGTTCACAGGTTTGTGCTGTGAAATCTATTGATGTGGTTTACAAGAGCAATATTAGTTGGAGGATATGTCAACCAAGCATGTTCTCAAAGACTTGTCTGTTCCTAGGGTAGCATGATAGGGCTTTTAACTGTGTTGTTATACTTGAGGGACAAAAGCTTGACAAACATTAATTACTGCTTCATATGTGCTTGTACTTGTCTCTGACTGTAAAGATGTCTCATTCATCAGCTGCAATTTCAAATGTTTGTCCAATGCTCTACACTCACAAGTCTACAGTGGAAACAGCTTTGATAAGCTGTTTGTGTTCATCTTTGTGCAGGCTCTGCTTTCAGTGCTCTGTCCAGAGCAGCATGATGCTCTCAATGCATTTCAATGGACACGATGTCAGCAACTTCAGAGAACACCGGAGAGTTTGAGAGCCCTGCATCAACCCATACACCCCAGAATTATACCTGTTCCATCCTTACATCAGGTGGCTCAAGAAAACGACAGGCAGTTTCCAACAAACATAGGTCAGGCTGACTTGAAAAACTGTAGGAAGTACCAGTCTCACAAACTACAGACTCAATTTGCCCAGCGTTCTTCTTGCAACTACACAGGAGAATCAGGTACGCTTAATCAAGCATCACCTGAGCTCAGGGTTTTGCAAGAGAGGAACATTTGGGGGCAGTCTTATGCCTTGGAGTCTTCAAGAATCTCAGAGTGTGCTGGAATTCGGGAACCCAGACAAGGAAAAAGGGATAGCACCCAAGCCAGGCCATTGCGGACATTTTCTTCTTTGGCATCAATTGGTAGTCGAGGCCTGAAAAGCACCTTTGTCCTCCAAGTACGTTTAATTTTCATTATCTGAAGCACAGATTTCTTGCACAAAAAGTCATCCAGTTCAAGGCCTTTAAGTCACATGTCAAAGTTCAATTTTGCTGGAGTATGTTTGAAGTGTTCGGGGTGATGCTTCACTCATTTATATTATTTTGGCAATGTCTAATACCAGGATGAAGTGCCATTGCAAGGTGCAAAAGTTTTTGATGTGAATGCACATAGCCAATTACTCCTTGTATCACACAAACCAGCTGATAGTGGGGCCAGCTCTGGCCTGATGAAGGTGCAACACTTTATTTCTCCCTTTAAGATTTATGAATGCCAATTAATTTCTGATATTTGAGTGGATTGCCTGACTGGTAGCTTCTGAAGTATGATCTGGAATAACAGAGAAGGGTGTAAACAGATGAGCTTGATGGCATTATCTGAGGGTGAATGCATAGATGTTCCTTCAGGAACAAGTGTCATCCGTGACATTCGTATTGCACCATCTGGCACTAGGGCTCCTGGAAGACTGGCACTGGTCGCTTCCTTAGGCAAGAAATTGACTGTCTTCAGGTATGGGCACTTTTTTTGGCCCTCTTTCTCAATCTTATTTTGTGCTTTTTATTCAATCATCCTGGAGATCTCTGGATGAGTTTATGTATTTTATGGATCTTGTCATGCTCTTGCTTCCTCATATTATCAGTGGTAGAAACTGGCTGAACAGATCTGTGTTATGTTTCTTGCAGTTTAGAGAGCAATAATGTGGTCATCACATATGCTTTGCAGGTGTGCAGTCCTTTCTTATTTCCTTTCTGACAAGAGCTGTGGAATATTTTCCTTTCCTCAGTTTTGCATGCAACTATTTATTCTTCATTTAGACCAAGGTTTTTGGAGCTGATGGAAATGGGACCCCTCAATTGCAGAGCCCGTCATGGTCATGTGCATGGGATCCCTGTGATCCAAATCAGGTCTACTCTGGTTTGCAGGTACTAAGATGGATCATCTTGAACTCATTTACTGTCTAGATCTTCATATTGTTGGTAGCCTCAATCATGTACAGAAGCCCTTTCCCTCCAAACTGGGTGCTTCCTGTTTGAATGCTAGAGTAGTGATCTGTAGCCAACATATATGACATGGAAGTCAAAATTTGCAGAATGGATCGCTGCTGGTGTTTGATATGCGCCAAACAGGAGCACCGATAGCTACTCTGAAGGGTCCTAGCTGCAACCCCATTCACACACTCCAGCATGTTCCAGAGCATTCAAGATTGGCTGAACAGGGCGAATCTGTCAAGGAGACAAGTGGCCTTCTGAGTGCATCTTGCAGCAGCCTCTGTTTCTGGTCAGACATTGGCTCTTCAAATCTCCAAACTGATGCGTACAGGCAAGCCCATTTTGTGCAAAATCCTCTGCAAGAACTTGTTTTTTCTCCCTGTAATGTCATGTAATATAATAAACCCTGGATCTTGCCTATGTATATTGTTGCTATTATATTCAACTTTTGAGCTCGTCATTTTGTTTTGCCATTTCTTAATGCAGGCCAATGTGTCTGTCACAACCAGCAGAAGCTTCAGTCTGTGTCTCACTTGCCTACAATGCAGTGATTGACATGGCTGTTGCATCCTTCAGGCCAAAACCAACCCAGTTTGTTGATGTTGAAGCCCGATCCACATCATCTCCCTCACCCACTTTGTCCTCCCCAGCAGAAGTACCTAGTCAGCCCACTGACTCCTTAGGTTTGCCTGAAGACATGGGGCTATTACCTTCTCACATTTCTTACAGCAGGAAACCAAAGTCTCCATTCCCTGGTGAAGACAAGGATAGAAGTACAGTGCTTGATGAACCAAGTTTTTTTTGGGAGCAGCAAGGTCGCATGGTTGGGCACAAGAGCCAGAGAGTGATGTCAAGGTCTGCAATTGTCTGTGAATGGCAACCTGATCAAGCCTCAGGCAGCAGAACAAATCCTGAGACTGGCTCCTTGTATGCATTTGGAGATGAGGGAAGTAATTCTGTCTGGCTTTGGGACTTGGTTTCGAGAGCCAAGACCCAGTCCCTCATTCCTCATCACTCTCCCGTGCTTGACATCAGGAGTGTGCATACTGCTGGAGCTGATATTCTTGGCTGTATTAGTGAACGAACTTTGCAGGTTTACAGAAGGTTGCCACCATAGATTTTCCAGAGGAACTGAGCACCCATCTGGTTCCTAATCCTTTTGGGCTTGCTGGGTTTCAATCAGTTGCAGATAGGGGACAGGTGCTGTATCTTATCAACCTTCAGGAGAATTGCGGAACCAAAATTGCTCTCTATGACAATCTGGACATCTGCTGAGGTTAGAAAGTTGACACCATGCTTATTTGCTAATTCAAAGCTCAAGAAACTTTTTGAGCTTTCTGGGTTTCTCTTCTTCACAGACGTAGTACAGTAGCCAACCAGCATTGGTCCAGCTCTCCATGTTTAAGAAAGAGAAAGTCCAGTTCCAGTCATGTAGTCACAACTGGTGTTAGCTGGTTCTCTGTGGATATTCTCTGGTTCCAGTTTAGATCTTGTCTTTGTAAATTTGATGAAACCTCTGGATGAGGTTTTGAGCAAGTTTTGATATATGCCAAAGTTCAGCAGCAAAACACTTGTATGTATTGGGTAATGGCCATTGGGAGGATCCCACTGAGTGGTGGGCGGGCTGTGAACCGGGTATGACCAATGGCCATTATCTGACCTTAATGGCACACAGGAGAGATTCTGTTGTGGCATTTTGAACAGTTACCCATTTTATAATGTTTGATATTTCATGTTTAAGAGTGTTGGATGCATTAGAGCATATATAACACTCTTAAATTTTCTGCTCTCCTCTTTGATCTGTTGCCAAATTTGGCTTTTTTTTTTGGTGTACAAATTGCCTGTTTGGCTACATTATAAAATTGGAAAAAAAAAACTCTGTAGCAGATTGATGCATGCTTCTTTTAATGCAAAAATATTGTGTCGCAACAATAATTCTAATGCATGTACAAATGAAATTGTGAAAATTGAGTCTGTTAACTTGTGGAATGTGTGTTGCACATAACAATAGAAGAGAGATAAATCAAACCCAGCAAAACTTTGTTCCTTTCACAATGCTTTTTAGCACAGAAGGAAATCAACCCAAGCCTCTCTTCAGAGTACTGTGGTCTAAACCCTAACTGTATAATATGGTTTAAATTTGAAACCCATCCAACAAAATATGGTTGCTAAATTGGCATTGTAGTGTTTTGAATTTGTTGGATTCTCAATGAAAATTTTCAAAGTCTTTCAGGAAAAATTCTTTCAATGGGATAGATAGATGGATCTACAATAATGGATTGATTCATCTGCCAATTGCAAAAAAAGCTTAAGAAGAAGCTACTCCTGACGGTAGAGTATAAACAGCGATTTGGGGCAAAAGAACAGATCCAATATAAAGCTTTCCATCATGCTCTTCCACTTCACTTGGCAATCGAACCACTTGGCCTGTCTGATCCTCAAGGACCTCCTTCACACTCCCGTCAGGACCATAACGTATGATCATTGCATGTGGCTTCCCAATAGTGAGCTGGTACAAGTAGCTTTGTGGGATAGGAAGTCGACCCAGGAGATAGCGTAGCCATGGAAGAGTCCCCAGATAAGTGTCAGGTGCATAGCGAACTGCATGCAAAGCTACCCAAAAATCACCGTTTTCATTGCGTCGGACATTGTCTGGCCATCCTGGCAAGATCACAAATGTCTCATGTGTGCCTGCCTTCTCTCCCTTCAGCCAGAATCGCACCAACCTGTCCTCAATTCAATGGCAAAAACAGATGATCAAATTATCAAGACAAAGCACTTGTATCCATGAAGAAATTGCAAAGAAATAGCTCTTTGACAACAATTTGAAGGTTGTTCAACAATGAGTGCAATCATATAACTGCCTCATGAGAGGGTCACTCATGAGACATCAAGACAAACACCGGGGTTGTAAAGATGCTGATTGCATACTACATACAGGATTGCACATGGACACTGTGTAGATCATGAAGAATTGAAGCTCAAAACCTTGTCAATCAGGCACCAGTAGTGATTTGGTAGTCAGTGCACTCACAAAGCTGAGTTTGAGGAGCTCCAAAACCAAATTGAGGAAGTTTGAGATTCTTAAAGTTTCTGGGATTATTATTGATATACAATGAGTTCAAGATTGAGTCTATTATCCCTGAAGAAAATGTGGAAGATTTTTCTTTTTCTTTTTCCCATCGTACCTGCCATTTCTGGTGTCGCAAATCGCAATAAATGTGCCATCTTTACTGACAGCCAGCCCATTGGAAACACGCAAATTGTTGATGAGAACGGTGGTTTGTTTTGTGGCAGGATCATACTTCACAAATCTGCCGGTGTCATCTCCTTCAAAACTTGCAATGAAAAATTGCCTGTCAAAAGATTTCCGCACCAAAATCAGTTTCAGTTTCTGAGATGAAGAAGAAAGATTCTATAGCAGTAGCAGATCTCATTACCCATCTTGTCAGTTCCATTGTACAGATTCTACAGCAGCAGATCCCATCAACAGTTCCTCAATTCCAGTGTAAGAAGATTCTACAATAGCGGATCCCATCAGCATATATCAATTCCAGCATAAAAGATTCCCATCATCAACATGTCCTCCTCAATTTCAGTGTCAGATTCTTGAAGAAGTTCGCGACAGAAGTTTCTTCATGTTCGAGAGACCTGTGAAGATCTCTTATGCTTGAGTATTATCATCTGTTTTTTGTTTGTTCCTTCCTTACCTGCGATGCCATTTGGTGCTGCTGTCAGTGAAATACAAGACGCCATCTTCATCAAAGTCAAGATCATTGCAGAATTTCATGGGGACGCCGTCAATTTCTGCAACAACCGACTCTGCCTGACCTCCTTCCGGTCCCACCTTGAGTATCCCCAAGTATGCATCTGCAATCCAGAGATCGCCTGTCTTCTTGTTGAAGCGCAGACCCAAGGGACGCCCACAAATATGCTCAAATGCCAGATTCGGAGCTGGCGGATTCTTGGGGGCACAAATTTCTGACCTAATTTGTATGACCCACCACCACCCCCACAAGCAAATTGCACACAGTTTTCAACCTGAAGAATCAATCCTTCATTCAATAAACAAAACACATGATCCACAGTCTCAATAAACCCTCAACTGTAAGAACTCACAACTGGTAGCAGCAGCAAGAAGAACAACGACCCAAGAAAGGGATTTGGGACTATTTTTGGGTTCAGCTACCTGTTTTTGGAAGTGTATGCAAATGTGGACCATCCAAGCTCTGGGCCATCATATCTGATGACTGTGCCATCGCTGACACCCGTATAAGGCCCTCTTCCTTGGGAATCAAACACGAAGCTCTCGGGTCCAAGAAAGGGGCCTCTCCAAATCTCTGCTTTCTGGAGCTTGTTCTCGGTGTCCCTTATCAAATTGTCCATCACATGAGACGGAGCTGGTGTCAAATACTGTGGTTTGAAATTCTTCTCTCTTCCTGCTAGTGACAGCTTCCATGGATCAGTACCCAAATACCATGCTGCAGCTGTGATGACTAACAACACGATTATACTTATTGTTGCCATCTTGATTGATTCTTTCTTTCCTCCTCTCCTGCTGCTGCCTTTACCTCCCACTCCTGGCCCCCCAAAAGACCTTTCCGAGCTCTTCTCTTTTGTTTGTTGCTGCAGAGTACTAATTCAGACCTTCAAGCAAGTTCTCTCTCTCTCTCTCACTCTCTGTCGTTCCCCTGCTAATCAAACAAAGCTCAAATCTGAGAAGCTGAGAAGCTCAGAGCTCAAAGCTCAAAAGCTCAGAGCTCAAAGTTCAAAGCTCAAAGCTTCTACCACTCCTCCTGCTGCTTGCAGATCTTGAGCTTTAATGATGCTCTGATATCTGGCAAACGGAAGATTTGGAAATTAGGAGTGAAGAAGACTCAGGATGATGAAGAAGAAGAAGAAGAAGAGGAAGACTGAAGACTGTGAGTCAATGTGAGAAGTCAATTTTGGGTCTAGTCAAAGTTGATACACAGATGGACCAAGCCTACCATGACTGTTGACTCATCATGAGTCCATCATGAGTCATGAACCAGAAAATAATTATCCTAAATTTAAATTACCATGATATTTAGCATTTAAAATTAGGTAATAATAAATTAATAAATTAATAAATTAAATTAAATTCATGGTAAAACTGAAATAATAGAAAATTAGTAATGATGATACTATCTAATTTATTAATTTATTAATAATTATGGAAAATTTTAATAATAATACAATAATTATTTTATATCATTTTTTAATAATAGGAATAGTAATAATGATATAATGATGATTTTTTTTAACACCCTGTTTTTGGTTTTGGGGTTTTGTTGAATGGTTTGATTTTGCCACTTTAAAAGGAAAGAAAGTTCATGTTGGACAAATATGATACTTTCATTAGGGTTTTGGGAACATTAAGAGTCTCCAGTTTGATTTGACCTTGTTATATTGAATGTGTGATTTTGGTGTCATATGATGATGACAAAGTAAGGCATGTGCTTTTGGACATTAGGAACACAAGGAGAGAGAGAAACCCATTGAAAGAAACAAAGAAACATTTTTTTGGTAAATAGAAAGGGAAATGTAAAGGCATACTTTGACTCCAAATCTCACACACAAATGTACAGATTCTTATGCAATGTAACTAAGGGTCATTCTTGGGGGTTTTGGGTATATATTGTAGTTGGTGCATCTTGGACAATAGCTGATTTGTGACAGATGACAACTCTTTTGTCTTAGGTTTTCTTTGTTATTGTTCATTGTCATTTTGTACTCATGAGTTCTCTTTGCATAGGGTCTTTACTCAAGTTTTGTTGATTGTCTGCTTTTATTTTTCTTTGGGTGGTGTCTCTGGGTGTTTCTTTTTGCCTTGTACTCTTGTTGGATGGGTTCCCATCCTTGATTTTATTTACATGGTTTTTCTTCTTTTTTGGTATAGGAGAAGAGTTTAAAATTAGACCCTTCACATGTGTAAAGAATTAATAGTTTTTTTGTTTTTGGGAAGCTTCGAGACATCATGTGACATAATGCGATTTTTTTTTTTAAATTTTCAATTTGGGAGAGCTTTTGTGTAGCTAAGTTGTTCCAATTCATCAACATTATGGTGATTTTTATTTTGGAGTTTGTCATGTTTTTTACTTTTTTTTTTTCATGGTGCTTTTCATGTTTTTACTTAGTATTTTTTGTGTTTTTTTTTGGGGGCATCAATTTTTTGCTTTGTCTTTCTTTGCATTTTTTGTTTTTTTATTATATGTTTGCTTATGTTCAGGCAAGGACTAACATTATTTCATCATTTTGGTCATTTTGTTTCTCAAGTGTGTTAGTTTAGTTGTTCGGTCAAGTTTCAATTAGTTAAGGATAAATCAAGTTAACTTAATTGTTTGAGTTTAAACTTCAAATTAGTTCAAATGTGAATAAGGTTCAAAATATTATGTGGATAGAATATAATGCTAGTTCGTGTGATTGAAAATCACTTTTGATGACTTGAAATTTCAACACTATTGTTATATGCAAATTTCATATGTTTTATACATGGTGTTAGTTTTTGCATTTTTGTGTGAAAATGTTGGATTTGAATTCTTGTTTTCTTTGCAAATGAGTGATTATTTGGTTTCAACATGGTGTACCAATTTAGATATTTCATGTTATGTTTTATATGTGTGATAATGGTGATAATTGTAAACATCAACATAGGAATGCATGACATGTTTGTTTTATGCTTCTTGTTTCTTATTTTATGCACGTGAAGGTGAACTTTGTTGCATTTTTAAATTTGTTTTATTATGTAGGTGTGCCTCCCATTACAATAGTTCTTTTTGAAGATTATAGATATATATATATATATATATATATAGTTGTTTGTTGTTGTGCTTTTTAGTTTAGGTTGTTTACATGTTATGAACATGTGTTTTTTCCTTTTTTTTTGCTAGTGTTATGACCTTACAAGGTTGCACTCTTTAATTTTCTTTGCATGTGATGTCATTTTTTTTTGTGTCAATGTTGACATTGATGCATAATTGTTGCATTGTGTCATGTCATTTTCATTTTGTGTCAATGCTTGCCCTATGAAAGTGATTTTTCCAACTTATGCAAAATTATTATTATTATTATTTTAATGTGTTGGTGCCAACATTTTTACTATGTGGTGGAAAATATTAAGTTTTTGAGTGAACTCTAACATCTAGGTTGGTATTGTGATTTTTTCTTTTTCTTTTTCTTTTAACAATTTCCACTACTAACAAATCAATTTTGAAAAGCTATGTAATGAGGGTTTTTCAATATCATTGTTGAAACCCTAATTGATATTTTTCTTACATTATTCACATTACCCATATTTAGTGAATTGATTGATCTATTAGTTTTTGGACACATCATCTACATCATCTATGACTACAAATATTGGTGATTTGTTATGGTCTAATGATGAGTTTGAAATTTATGTGTAGTCTCCTTGTTTTCTTAAATCTAATGAATTGCATAGTGAAGTAGATGTTAATTTGTTTGCACATCAACCTTTATATTTTGATAAATCTTGAGAACTTTGACATCATTAATCCTAATTTTTTGGTAATGATTGTATTGGTGATCCCAACTTTGAAATCATTTAATTTGATGTTGTTGATGGGTATGACTATGAATATCCTATTAGTGAAGTATGTTTGAATCTTCATTTTAACATTAATGAGAAATATATGGAGAATGTCAACAAAGGGGTTCACACAACAAGTAAGCATATTGAACTTTGGGCAAGGAATGCATTGGATGAGTGGAGAATGTCTCATGGTTTTGATATTGGAAAGTTCATAGTAAATCTCTTGGAAAGTGAAAAGCCTAAAGGATTTTGTGCACTTGTTTTTATTTGTTTTAGAAATGATAAAAAGGTATTAATTTCAATGTAATTTTGATTTTGATTTTTTTGGGTCATTGATTAAGGTTTTAAAAATTTGTTTTGTGTTTTTTAATGCAACATCTAATCCTTGATAAAAGGCATATTAATCAAATAGATCAACATGTTGAATCTAGTAAATCAAATGTAGTTTAACATTTTCACTAATGTGAAGTACCACCATGTGAAAGTTGTGAGTGATGAAACAATTTTGTGAATGTCGATAGTTGGTTTTGGGAAGTTTATTCATAAATCTAATGTGTTATATATTGAAGAGGAACAAAGGATGTTGGCAGAAGTAGTTTATTAAACAACATCTTTAGTTGGTTTGAATTTGATATTTTTATTTGAACAATTTTTTTATCATGGGATGTTGTAACTTCTAAAACATGGATTTTGATGAATTTAATTTATTATCTTTACCTACTAGTGTCATTCTTGGATTTTGTCAAGGAGTTTCAAAGAATTGGTTCATAAACATCATTAATGGTTTTGTAAATTAACATTGAATTCCAATTGATTGTTTTGTTGATGATGTGCTTACAACTAACATCATTTCTACTATGCTAGATGTGTTGGACCTTTGATTTGAGCTTTGCCAATTTAGTTGATTTTATTTTTATTTTTTTGAAGTTGAATTTTGTTTTGCCATACCATTTGGATTTGAGTTTTGTTGATTTAAAAGTTATAGGAAGATGCACTGCCTAATGAATTGAGGTTGAATCACTTTTGGCCATGCCATTGTGAACATTTGATTTACGCTTTGTTGATTTAGTATTTTCAAAAGTTGCATTTCTTGCATTGAAGTTGAATTCCATTTTGCCATACTACTTTTGCTAGGCTTGATTTGAGGTTTGAGCTTTGTTGACTTAGTTGTGTTAAGAGTTGCACTTTTTACATTGAGGATGAACTCCATTTTGCTACGCCACTTTTTGTTGAAGATTTAATTTGAGGCTTGAACTTTGTTGATTTAGTTGTTTTAAAAGATGCACTTCTTGCATTGAGGATGAGTTCCATTCTACCATGCTAGTTTTGGATAGACTTTGTATTTGTATTGAATTTGAGATTGTGTTATTTTGGCCAATTTTTTTGACTTCTTTAAAAATGTTTTCGTGTAGAATTACAATATGGATAATAAGGAAAATTTCAGTTTGCAAAGAAATTTCAATAAGGGAATAAAAGAAAAAAAAAGGTAAAAAGATGAAAAGAAAAAAAGTTATAACTTCCAACATTTGGAAGTGTATAGGTTATCATGTAACCTTTACAAATTTGAAGTTTCCATGAAGTTTTTAATGCAATCTATAGCCAATTAAATGTCCCCAAAATATACTAAACAAAATTAGTTAATTCTTTAAGGGGAAAGAAGAAGCACATTAAAGTGTGTAAAAACTAGGAACTAACCAATGTTGTGAGAGTTCTAGATTGCAATGTTAGAATTGGTGGGTTTTTAGGTCTAGGACCTACGTATGAAGATTCAAAATTTGACCTAGAACCTAAAATTGCTTTAAGAACTTACCTGAGAACCCATTAGAGACAAGGACTAGGTTCAAAATGGAACTACCCACTGAAGGGATTCATTGGAATGATTGACTTGAAATTGCTTTGGGTTTAAGGTGGGTTCGGGTATTCTAGGGTTTAGGTTTTCTTTTACCCCCCTCCCTCCAATAGCCTTCTTCTTTAGAGTTTTCTTTCTTCCTACTCTTGATCTTGTCCTTTGTTTTTGTACCATGCCTCATAGGCCAACATCCCCATCCTCATATCTTTGAGACTATAGTAAAATGTGACAAAACAAATATTGTTTGTTCAAAACATGTATTTTGTAGGTGTCTTGCTTATAATTCTTGGGACAATTTGCCTAATGAATAGGAGTAACAAGGACTCAATTTGAATAAATCAATGCTCTCAAAATATAGCCCTAAAATCAAACCATACTCCTTTCAATATACTCTTAATGAACTCCTGAGAGCATCTCCACCAACGTTCAGTATGTGACACTGCACTGGGAAATCTTGGATGAGGTTCATTAGTCAAATCCAGTGAATCCGCTGGAAGACTCTTCTTACTTACTAGGACCTTGAAAAGATGGACAGCTTTCAGAGCTCTAGAGGAGCCCTGGAATAGTCTAATAAACACAGGCAAATCGTGTTTATTGACTGCTCCAAGTTTCTGATTGGCTACATAATGATTGGTCCAAGTGGTTTGCTATTAGTAATCTTGCACGTACTTGCAGTCCCAGTTTCAGTTTTATCAGCGGAGTGAGAAAAAAGTTAGGAACTAAAACTTGGATGTGAGAAATGTTTTTTTTAGCAGGGTCACATAGTTACTGAGCATTGGCGGAGATGCTCTTAAAATCTTTTAATCGTGCTTTATACAGACAAGGGTTAAAGGATTTTTGTAAAATATATATAAACAAATATTTATTTGGAGTCTATGGAATAGGGTTCTGTGTAGGGATGAAAAGAAACTTTTATGGCCAATCGGATTGCTAGAATGGGAGCTTTGAATTGTTTTGAATAAACTGGCACTTCAAACTTGTAATAGCATCATCATAGGCATAGTAGGCTTGTTGTCCCTAGGTCAAAAGAAAAGAAATTTGTGACCAATGAGGTTTTTTTCAAATCGGTGATTTGAATTCTTTTTTAAAAGTTGCCTTAGTGAACTAGTATTTACATGCATGCAAATGACATGCAAATTGCAAGGATCCTTTCACAAGAATTTGGAGCATTCATATGGTCTCCGATGTTTAATTCATGATATGCCTCATGCTTTACACCACAGGATGCTTTGGGGCACTGGAACTTGGGCTCTTCTGTCCAAGAGCTATGGAAGAAGTTCACGAAGCTGAGAACAATTTGTTTTGGGGGCATAGGAACTTCCCTGTGCTATTATGCCCTTGAACAAAAAAGTTCTTGTAAGTGTCCTGATAACAAAGAAATTGTTTAATCTCTGAGAACAAATCAGGCATAGACAAAAAATCTTTTGCTCTGTAAGAATGGATGCGTGGATGGACCTACCCTTCCACAACTTGGAAACATAAATTAATATTTGAACAGATGACTTTACAGATCTGTAAAACATCCTGGGCTCAAGGGAGGCAAAAGGAGGAAGGGTAGTAGTTGGTTCTTCTAGATAGATAATGTATACAAAGGAAGAAATCAGGCTAGGTTTGTATGATGTGTTCGATTCACATCTTTTAGGCTTAATATAACCACAAAAGAGGCCTCACTCAAAAGGGTAAAAGGTACCAAGTATCAACGTGGGTGCTGATTCACCCTCACCTGCAAAAAGCATTGCAAAGTCTTGCTCTTTCTGTTTGTTTGAAAGCAGCTCTTGGCATGGAAGATACTGAATGGTCCAGGTTTTGAGAAAAGCAGCTCTTTGCATGGAAGATACTGTATGGTCCAGGTTTTGAGAAAAGCAGCTCTTTGCATGGAAGATACCGTATGGTCCAGGTCTTGAGAAAAGCACCTCTTTGCATGGAAGACACTATCTAGTCCAGGTCTTGAGAAAGTTTCTTGATGTGGCATCCATTTACTGGCTTAAGGAATGCCTCTGAGAAGGGGCAACCCTGTCCACAATGTGGCTGGTCTTATATACCTCATCAAAAGAATGAGGTCACAATGGTAGCTGAAAATAATTAAATATTGTAGGTAGTAACAAGAGTTGATAAGGTATTATGCACTTTTGAACATACCAGCTTGCTCCTCGTATTTGGTCCATTTGAAACTTTCATTGGAATTGGGTCCAAGCTCTCCAATCCTTCTTTTCAGCTGGTGTGACAGAGGTATACAAGTATATACCCCACCTTTTCTTCCCTTGTGGTACCTGCTGGGTATCACAGGAAAATAAAGATAAAACAAATCGGAGCAGGTCTTTATGTTGGTAAAATTGGTATAGTCCATGGCCTCAGGCTGCACACCCCAACAGTTCCACTATGCTCAAAGGGTAACAAAGACCTAATCCAAAAGTCATGAGACAACGTGGAGCTGTTGATTGCAGAAGAGATGGATTTCTCTCTTCTCTTGGTGAGGAAACAAAAGTGGAGCAACACAGGGTGAAGCCTTCAAATTTTCACAGTTTTCAGGCATTTGGAGTTTAGGTTTTGGTTTCATACTTTGGTAGTTAAATCATCTTTCAGTTTACCCGGATGTTTTGCCAAGAGTGTGTTGGTGCTACAACATCAACATCAACAAGTACTAGTGCATGTTGGGTTGTGGGAGTGATAGAAAATACCAGTCCTTGTTGACTTGGAATTTGTGTGTTTCTCCTCAATTGTGACTTTGAAAGTCCACCATATCCTGTGTCTGGGGTAAGGATAATTTTCCATCCCACACAGTGACACGTTGCCACCATATCAGACAACACACAACAACAGAAGATCATAATCATGTACACAGACAGATTGCTCAAATTCTTTCAAAATGACAGATCAAATCTTCTGTCGATTCATAAAGAGGCAAGAATGTTCATTCTGTAATGCTTGAAACACCTTTTCTTTTCCATAGGCAAACCGAAACATAAATGACAAGCAATCAGAGTCAAAAGACTATCATGACAGACAGACACATCACAATGTACAGACAGAAATCTTAGCATATGCAGCCGTTTGGTTGTGTGTATTGTTATTGTACACAGGGTCTTTCTTGTCCCTACTACTCCTTGAACAAGTACCTTTTTTTCACTGTCATCTCCACATTTGCAGACTGCAGGCAACCAAGCTAGCAAGGGAGGTTCTTCATCATTCTGGCTTCTGACAATGACTCTGAAGGGTGGTGCCAAAGCTCTGCAAGACCTCATTTCTACTGTATGACTGCAGCAGCCCAAATTCATCATCCCCTTGAGGAATGGGTCTCTACCACCTCATGGAAAAAAGAACATTTTGAGGCTGAACAGATCCTTTGCAGAGTCTTGGTGGCTTCTATCCCTTCTTTCTATATGGCCTAAAATTCATATCTCACAACAAGGTAATATGGTACACAGTAGTGTTGTTTCTTGCCCTGCTACAAGCAAAAGGAGTCTTGGGGTTCTTCAACCAAAACTTCTGGAGAGGCGATGATGCCTCTTGGGTTGATTTGAAGATAAGTGTGACTGCTGTAGCATGGACCACATCACATGCACATCCTCATAGCCACATGAGCGCACATCATTGTAAAGCTTTGAAATCCCATTTGCTGCAAAATACAGAAAACATATTTATTCATCAGCTCCAGAGTACCACCAGTACACACCCCTAAAGCACTGCCAGAAATTTCAGTCTATTTAGAGCGCACCTTAAAAACAGTAAGATTCACTCAGCTACACTGGAGGGATCTTATGTTTTGAAGGAGGAACATTTTGTTCTGAAATGTTTGTCTGTACAAATCGATCAGGGGAGGCAGTTGCTTTAGGCTTGGTAAGGCCCTCAGACGAGGGTGTACCCAGAATGCAGGCACCACCTCACCTCGGCTGCCGCCTCGGGTGGTATCCTTCTTCTGGTATCACCTTGGGCCTTACCTACCACTTTTCATCCGACAATTTCTTTTGTCATGTCTGTCTCCAGGCAAGCAATAAACTCTGACTGACTGCAAGAAACACTCTCTAGTGCGAAAATCCTTCATTTCTTCTGCCGTTTTGCACATTGGCAGCAGGGGTGTTTTGAGTTCTTTTGGGCAATGCTGCTGCTTCCAGACTCTCGCTCCTCCATCTCATCATCTTCTCTAGAACAGAACTTCTATCGGAAAACCTAATAAAGAAGTGATACAGTTCGTTTTGGAAGTCTTACCACGCTTGTGTCTGCGAGGAAGCAACCTGGATATCATTGCACCCCAGATTCTCCTGAACGGAGTGGTCACCTTCCGCAGCCACGATGATCCCATCTCCCTTCTCCGATCGTTTTCCTTGTTCTCCTCCTGGTTCTTTTCTTTCCAATCCCCGCTTGCCGCTCGACTATGCAAAGATCCGAAACAAAGAAAGAAACGCAACAGAGAGAAAAACAAAGCCGATGCGTGGAAAATCCTTTGGGAAACGCATCAAGTAGAATACGTCTCTGGAAGACGACAACGCAACCGAAACCTCGTTGTTGCGAAATCTCTCACTACCTCACAAACGTTGAAAAGAAATTCCTCAAACCGAAAGTTCTGTGTCCTCCTCACACCAATATTCTGCTGAACTGCTTTTGTGTCTGTCTCTGCGTCTCTCGTTCTTTTGCGCATAGACAGATCCTGACGCTGCTTCTGTCTCTGTGTCTCTCCTTCCTTTTGCGCAATAGGCAGATCCTGAAACTGGGAACTCTATTGCAAAAGTCCTAGATGTATACTATAAAAACAGTGATTCTTGCCTCTTTGAATCAGGCAATACTAGGTACTACGGAGATCTCCGGGTTCAACTGGTGGATAACACGCGAGCTTAAAACACGAAAACAGTGAAATGTTCCTCTTATCTCTTTCCAAGCTCGAACACTCCAATTCCTCTCTATTTTCTGTTGTGGCCACAAACTATAACAATCGACTGAACAGCAAAAAAGCTGCGAGGCTTGTTCCTATTGCAACACTACAAAAAAAGTGAGGATGATGAAGCTCCAACACTGGAAGAAACAATTCCTCTCTCTCTTTTCTCTTGTGACGGCAAATGATAACAATCGACTGAACAGCAAAAAAAAGCTGCGAGGCTTGTTCCAATTGCAACACTACAAAAAAAAGTGATGATGATGATGAAGCTTCAACACTGGAAGAAACAATTCCTCTCTCTCTCTCTCTTTTCTCTTGTGACAGCAAATGATAACAATCGACTGAACAGAAGAAAACTACGACACTTGCTCCTATTGCGACACTACAAAGAGTGATGATGAGATGATGATGATGATGATGATGATGAAAGCTCCAACACTAGTGTAAGCAACAATTTCCTCAGGTTTTTCTCTTGTGGCAGCAAATGAAGTACAACAGCAATCGAATGAAATAGGCCCCCAAAAAAAAAGCTTGCGAGATCTGCTCTTATAGCGATAATCTACCTACAAGAGAATGATGATGAAGACGTTGCTACAGCACCACAGCCTCTCCCTCTCCCCCGCCGCGTTGCCACTTCGTGTGTGTGTGTGGGGTCTGCCCCTGCTCCCGACTCAGGAAGCAGCAAAACCGCGACAACAAAACCAACCCCAAAAAAAAACACTTAGACCAGCACACCACAACAGGCCACTGCAAACGCGGAGGGCAGCTGCCCCCCTGCCCCCCTTAAAAAAAAAACGTGTACTGACCGTGTGCACACTGGCCGCATCGTTTCAGAAGATTCTGAAAATAAATAAATAAATAAATAAATCTAAAAAGGGATTTTGGAGTCACACGGTGTGTAGGGGGGGGGGGGGCGGGGGGGGGGACTACTAATCACCCCCCAAAGTCAAAAGGGGAAAGGAAAAAAAGAAGAAAAAGCCCAAAAAAAAAGAAAAAAGGGGAGAAAAACAAACCCACCTACTAGTGTGATTTTTCACTTTCCATGGAACTTCTTGGCACCGAGTTATTTCCTTTCTATTAAAGAAGAAGGAGAAGAAGAAGAAGAAGTCCCACCCTCCAAAAAAATGGAAGATCTCACTAGAAATATGGAAGAGACACGTCTATAAAATAAAAATGGAATTCCATGCAATTTCTCACAAGTTCTTTTTTTTCTTGGTTTGTGTCGAATATGCCATCAGAATACACTAAATTTTTTTGGTAGGTCTATTTGGAGAACTATAGAGAGAGAGAGAGAGAGAAGGGGCACAATGTAGTACATTTTTGTAAAGCATTTTGAGAAATTTTTGAGTAAAACCAAGGCACATCTAAGTGAAGTGTAAGTTTGTATGTCACTTCTACAATGGAAGTTCATGGGGCTAAATAAAGTTGTACGAGTTCGTTCATCTTAAAGTGCATTCACACTTAATGTTGAGTCGGTGTTAAGTGAAAATCTAGGTGGCATCTTAGGTGGCACCCATTGTTAAATGGGTGATTGTTTAATATTAAGTGAAAATCTAGGTGGCATCTTAGGTGGCACCCATTGTTAAATGGGTGATTGTTTAATATTAAGTGAAAATCTAGGTGGCATCTTAGGTGGCACCCAATGTTAAATGGGTGATTGTTTAATATTAAGGGAATGTTAACTTAATATAAAATCTTCGTGGTAAATAGGTTTAGGTCCTAAATGACTAGTTTGGTGTTACGGGACTTAATACTAGAGTCCTTCACACCAAGTGTGAATGCACCTTTGGCCACGGATTTTTTGCATATGTCTTGTTTGAGGGTCTCTTTCTTTACTATCTGTAAAGCCCTAAAATGAGTGCACTACCAAAATTGGGTCCCTACTACACGAGGGCATTCCCAAAATTGGGTCTAGAGTTGCTATCGTCACCTCAAGTGCTTACCAATGTTGGTGGGTTATGATATTTTAGACCATGCTAGAGGTTATGAATAGAGAATATTTTATTAAAATTTTAACAAAAAATATGTATGCGAATATTTCAAAAAAATTCCTTTGTAAATATTATTATTAATTCATTGAAATTTTTCAATCATTATTGATTATGTATTTGCATGTTTTCAAATAATCTCTAGATATGCATACATGTTATGCATACAAAACTTTGCATCTTAATTGTGCAAAAACAACAACGTTCCAAATTTAAACTTGAAAATCAAGTAATTGTCAGGGTAATTGAACCCCAATTCTTTAAAGAACTCTACCCATCACAACATAAGTTGCTTTGCAAACACACTCCAACCCCACTCCACCCAAATACTTATTGTAACTTGATCGGAAACAAAAACACAATGTAGGTAGAAGCCCAATGATATGTTAAAAAATTGTTACAACTTAGTCAATAACAAAAACACAATGCCTAAAAGTCGAAGGATGTATAAAAAGGTTGTTGCAACTTGATTAACAACAACAACAAAATGCTTGAAAACTCAAGGATATATATAAAAATTGTTGCATCTTGATTAGCAACATAAACACACTCAAAAGCCCAAGAACCTTGCAACATCAACATGGACTAAAAAAAAAATTAAAATTATTTTTATGGAAGTTTAGTTGGAAATGAAAAAAAAAAAAACTTGGTGAAGATGACTTACCTAGTCATTGTCAACCTTCACTTCAGGTGAATGCAAGTTACAATGGCTCATTTTTTATGTCATAGAGACAATTTATACAAGGTGTTTTGTGTTTAAATGCTTATAGTGAATAATTTAATCTCAAATATATTAAATGATGACTCATTCTAAACCAACAACTTGATTATGAAAACATTTGCATAGTTTTTTTTAACATATGCATTTATTATCAATAGTGTACTTTTGAAATAAAAAATATGAATTAGTTAATTGGTTGGATTGTTAAGAAATTCAAATTTTTATATTGAATTTTATTTCAAATTGTGTATAGGGACTAAGAATGGGTTGAAAAATAAAATGATAAAATAAAATGTGAAATCGTTCTTTCACTAAATGGTAGTTATGAACTTTTGAAAGGTTAAAATTGGACCATATTTTAAAAAGTTCTTTTGAAATGATTTTTTTTGTGTTTGTCAAATTTTCTATTCCCAATGGATACATAATTGAAATATCTAAGAGAGATTTTATTCTTATAAACTTTATGGGTTTTTCTTTTATAATTTCCAAAGTGATTTCATCATACCACTAACAACAACATTTTTCAAAATGAGTTTTCATTTAGTTTTTAAAAAATTTCTTAAGTGAGTGAAATTATAGTAGTTAAAGAATACATTAATGAAAACTTAAAATTTAAAACCACACCCATATGGATACTATATAAAAACATGTTAGAAACTCTTGTAAGTCTTGTGCATTTACTTAAAATGAGCCACTATAACTTGCATTCACCCTTTCTTGAACTAAAGCAACTTCAACTTTAATATGATTCTTGAAGTTAGCATTTGTTGTGCAAGTTAAATGTGTAATTTTTTTTAGTCACAAGTCAATTTTTTATCACAATGATAATTTGATCAAGATTTTTCACTCGTAAGTGGGGAGTTACCTCAAAGTTGTCAAAACATTAGCAAGGCTAAACGCTTTTTTTATTTCAATTTGACACTTGAAAATCTCAAGAATATGTTTCACCAAGAAAGCTAACATTTACAAATTGAACCTCATGAGTCCACTATGAAACAAAAGGATATACACAATGATTGTCGCATAGATATTATTTGGCCATTATGCATGTTCATATCCAAACTTTTCCACATAACTGAGGAACACTAGTCCTTACTCTCTTAATACCCTCATCCTTGGGCCCATTACCCTACACATTCCATCCAAAATTTTGAAGATTGTTCAGCACATGTTACTAATATTCCATTGGTTGATGTGAAAAATGACCGAGTTCTCAATTTGGGAACTTCAATGGAACACTTCTTATTTTTACATTTGCTCGTTTAAAGTTTGAACTTTGCCATAAAGGGCAGCCATCAGGTACCTATCTGATGTGAGGCTCTCCTTATAGATAGAGTGTATTGTAAAGAAGCTTTTCATTTTTCAAAGTTAAACTATTTCAAACTAATTGGATACCACTCACAAAGTCTTTGACATATGCAAACTTTTTAAATACCCATTTTCAAAATAATTCAACCTTTGAAGTATTGCATAATCCTTAATTAAGTGTAGGGTAAAGCCTAAGGTAGTGGGCATACTGGCAAAATCATGGTCCCTGTGAGGCAGAGCTGAGGTGGGATCAATTTTGGTAAAGCCCACTTTTGAGGACTTTACTACGGAGAGAGCATAGGCATAAAACCCAGTCTGATTTTGTTGCCCTAATACCCAGCAGGTACCCTGCGGGTATCAAAAAATTGAAAATGAGAGAGGTGGTGGGCATTTCGAAGAGCGGCATTTCATTTTTTGAAATTGCCCACATTTGGGTGGACGTAAAATTGTGCTATATAATGTAACCTCCAAATACACCTAGAAAGCTGGACAAGGTCTTTGGGTACCGTTTAAAGGGAGGGTTTGGGTAGGGGGGCTTGTTCTTTAATCTTTACATTTATTTGGGAGGTAGGTAGGTGATAACTCTTTTAATATTCATCCTTGAAATCATGAAGACCTCTAGGTATAACTTCTTTGAATGCATTCCAAGATTGCAACCATCCCTTGCATTCCTGGGATTTCTAAATTCTTTCCCTTTTGATTTTCATTGCCATTAGAGAAATCCTCAAAAGTCACCCTGTCTTCACCCTGTCTTTGGGCCTCCTTTCAACCCCTAACCCCTCTTTTAGTGGCATCGATAAAGTATGGAAATTTTATTAAATCTCAGTATGAAATGCTGAAACTCAGTACGAAATGCTGAATCTCAGCATTTAATGCACAAGGTGTGAGAGGAATTATAGTAGCTGTACAGGTGGGAGCAGTGAAAATCTATGTATCAGCAGTGGAGGTGCTCAAGGAAAAAAGAAAGACAGGGTGAAACTCAGGAGACCATCAAAATTGATAGTCTCCTGAGTTTCACCCCCCATTGAATTCTAATGTACTTTTTTTGCAGGTTTTTTTTTGAATCTCACCTTGTGAATGACCAAACTCAGGGTACTGGTGCTGTCTTTTCCTCACTTTACGGATATCTCTATTATGTAAATATTCTTCTTACATAGCCTTTGCTTTGGTGTCGGGCAAAATGGTTGACCATCAGTCATCACTCGGTGACCTCCAAACCCAAAACACACACACACACACACACACACACACACACAAAAAAAAAAGCTTTTCTGCTAGACTTTTTCCACAACCTTCAATAGAAAACCTAGACCGTGTTGTTTGTCCTGAAGTGCCAATAAACTAACCCCAATGTTCTTTCCTGGACTAAAGTCCAACAACTCTCTCTCTCTATATATATATAAGTGTGTATTACACAATGGAGGATAATATGTATCGGCCGTAATGAATCAGCACCCACCAGCACACTACAAAGGATGGATGGTAAGTGGTCAGGAAACAGTTTTCTGTTGAGTTCCAATTTCCTAACTAACCATGGTGGTTATTACCTCAGTGTTTTTTTTTAACTACCTACCTACTACTAGATAGGTAGGTAAAAAAAAAATCAACTCTTACCTATGTATAAACCATCTATTTCCCTAGTATTTGCCTATTTTTCTACCTATCTACTTATATACAAGACCCTATTATTCTTAGAAAAATTGGTTACCAAGGTGAAACCAAATATTAACTCAGGTTGAGGTTCATCCAAAACTGAGTAATAACAGGCATCCAGTGGATGGTGCACTGATGGGTTGCTGGTTCACCGTGGCATGCCTATTTTAAAAACACGTGGTTGGTGTTCTTTCACAAGAATCAAAAGTTGTCAAAGGAAATGGAGAGATGGAGAGTGGGGGCCCTCTCAACACATTCACCATGTCAAAATGGAGGAGGTTAAGAATAGAGGCATTTGTTTCTCATGTTGTTGAAGAAGCCTCAATCAAGGAAGCAAAAGGTCACAATAATTAACATCATCTTTTCTTGGTCCAAGAACATGCCTGGGTGGTCTCCAATGCAAACAAAGCACATTGTTGTAGCCTAGGTATTATTGTAGAGTTTTTTTAAAGGTTTTTGTTTCTTTTTTTCCAAAAGATAACAACACGAGTTCTCTTGTTGGTGAGCATGCTCTTAGGGATCAAAGTGTGAAGGAGTCAACATTGATCATCATCAACTTATACAATGTTTTTCTTTTTTTCTTTTTTTAAAAAAAAATTAATTTTTAAAATTTGGGATAAACCAAATTGGTGATCATCCACAAGAATATTTAGCCATATTTGATTATAGACCATGTATGAAAATAAAAACTTTAAGAATCCTTCACATTTTTGGTTACATGTTAAAACCAATAGAAAATTTTGGCAATTTTTTTAATAAAAATGATGGTATCTAGTTACTTCTTGCATAATTATGATATAATAATTGGTATTCCTCGCTAACATGGTCTTGACCCAAAAGAGAAATATGACTTTAAATTTATTTTTTAAAAATATGAATGACGCATTACATTTGGGACAATATTATTAATTATCACATTCAAATTTAGTGTTAAGCATGTGCCTTTCCCTCACTTATAAATAATAACTAATAAATCGTATACAATGTACACTATGAGAGCACATAAATGTCATGTGTGACCTCTATTAATTTTTTAAAAAAAATTTAAACATTATGTTTCTTACATCACCATATCATGTGTACACTCCCAAAAACTAAGCCTATTTTCTCGACCTTGTGATGTTGACTTCATCCAAAATTTGGTGGAGTCATTTGGAGTGAAACTATGGAAATTACTTTTATCCCTTGTTGCACACAAAACTTAAGAAAAAGGAGTCTTTGGGAAAGGAGTGGTTAAATTGCAAAAGGGATCAATAAATAATATGCCAGATTTGTTTTTAATAACATTGGAAAAAATAAAAACAAAATCCCATATTTGAAGTGATTCTCTCAGATTTTGACCTATGACAAGTTTCAATTTTTACTGTGTGATGTCTTAAATTGCAAGAGCAGATTTAAAGTCTTTTTTTTGGTGGAGGCTTATGTTCATCTTTCTCTGCAAGAATGCACCAAGTGTTGAGAGTTTTGTCTCTTTTCGGAACTTGGAAATCGGTGGGTAAGGGTGGGGTTATCATATGTATGCCCTTGATCAACAATTCCCAAAAATCAAAGGATTTGGGTTTTACCCTTGACCAGCGATTCTCAAGAATCAATCCTTGAAGAGGGTTTTAAAAAAATAAAAGAACCTACACTAAAACCTACTTCCACACCTCAACTATTGCTACTAACCAGTGCTCTCTCTCCATCTCTCTCACTTGTTCTGTAATCCATGCAAGAGCTCGCTGCAACATTTGCTTGTACTCATATTCAGATGTTGATTGATTTGAGGGCAAAAAAGCAGCAAGTGTGTAAGGTCTGTCATACTGCCCACATAAATCTTCATGTTCCATTTGGGTGTTAACATTTCCAATTGTTGATACATTGAAAGCAAAACAGAATTGTAGTCTCTTCTGTATCTGACTACCACACCAGCAGTTTATCTACTCCACCTGTCATAAGCAAAACCTCCAAAGCAAACAAAGCAGATTTTCTCAGTGCGCTTTTCTTGCAAGCAAAACTTCCAAAGCAAACAAAGCAGATTTTCTCAGTGTGCTTTTCTTGCAACCAAAACCAACAAACGCAAACAAAGCAGATTTTCTCAGTGCGCTTTTCTTGCAAGCAAAACCGACAAACGCAAACAAAGCAGATTTTCTCAGTGCGCTTTTCTTGCAAACCAACACAAGGAATCACAAAGCACAAACCCAGGAATCATAAGGGAGAGAGAAACAAGGAACCGGTGTATCATCTGAAGATCAAAGCTCAAATGACTGAGTACCAACTTTCTTAGAGGAAGGCGACCAACTAACCTTCCATAGCAAAGCATCGTCTGGCAATTGTCTCAGCATGAACAATTATCTACAAACAATTCATACATATAGGAGTCGAGAAAGAGTAATGTAAGGTGCAGATAAGAAACACATGAGAAATTACAAGTGCACTCAGTACTGAGAGAACTCAATGTGCATACTACACAATGAATACTTTCTTTACTTGATAAACAGGGGGCAGGTACAGGAGTTTTCAAGAAATTCACTCCATTCATCTCAAAAGATGAAGATGTTAAAAAATTTAGGAACAAGAATCAGATGAATTGGAAGCTTCATCTAAATTAAGCCCCAATGAGCAAAAAGAAATTGGGAATAAAAATCAGATGAAAAGAATCCCTGGCTACCATGTGTGTACCCATTCATGTACACAATTTAGTCGACTTCCTCAATCTTTGGTCCAGCACCAGATGATGGAATATCGTCATCAGCATTACCATAAGAGGGAACTGGACCATCAGCACCACCAGCACCACCTTGGTACATGCGGGCAATGATTGGGTTGCAAATACTCTCCAGTTCCTTCATCTTATCATCAAATTCATCACTTTCAGCAAGCTGGTTTTGGTCCAACCATTGAATGGCAGCTTCAACAGCATCTTCGATCTTCTTTTTGTCAGCTGGGTCCAAGTTGCTTGCAATCTTTTCATCCTTGATGGTGTTCCTCATGTTGTAGGCATAGTTCTCCAAGCCATTCTTTGACTCAATCTTCTTCTTGTGATCTTCATCCTCGCTCTTGTACTTCTCAGCATCTTGCACCATCTTCTCAATATCATCCTTGCTCAACCTGCCCTTGTCATTGGTGATGGTGATCTTATTCTTCTGGCCGGTAGTCTTGTCCTCTGCAGACACATTCAAGATGCCATTCGCATCAATGTCAAAGCAAACGGTGATCTGAGGAACACCTCGTGGAGCAGGTGGGATCCCAGAAAGCTCAAACTTTCCAAGCAGGTTGTTATCCCTGGTTCTGGCCCTCTCTCCTTCATAGACCTGGATCAGCACTCCAGGCTGGTTGTCAGAGTATGTGGAGAAGACTTGCTCTTTCTTAGTGGGGATAGTGGTGTTGCGAGCAATGAGGACAGTCATAACTCCTCCAGCAGTCTCCAGACCCAGTGACAAGGGTGTAACGTCGAGAAGCAGCAAGTCCTGCACCTTCTCATTACCCTCACCACTCAAAATGGCTGCCTGTACAGCAGCACCATATGCGACAGCTTCATCAGGATTGATGCTCTTGCAAAGCTCCTTTCCATTGAAGAAATCCTGAAGCAATTGCTGCACCTTGGGAATTCGAGTAGATCCACCAACCAACACAACATCATGAATGGAGCTCTTGTCCATCTTTGCATCTCGCAGACACTTCTCAACAGGCTCCATGCACTTCCTGAACATGTCCATGTTCAACTCTTCAAATCTTGCACGAGTGATGGTCGAGTAGAAGTCCACGCCTTCATACAAGGAGTCAATCTCAATTGTGGTTTGAGCAGTTGATGAGAGGGTACGCTTCGCCCTTTCAGCTGCAGTCCTCAATCTCCTGAGGGCTCTTGGGTTGCTGCTGATGTCCTTCTTGTACTTTCTCTTGAACTCTTGCACAAAGTGGTTCACCATCCGGTTGTCAAAGTCCTCACCTCCAAGATGAGTATCTCCTGCAGTAGCTTTGACTTCAAAGATACCTTCTTCAATGGTGAGGAGGGAAACATCAAAAGTCCCACCACCCAAGTCAAAGATCAACACATTCTTCTCACCAACACTTGTAGCCTTCTTGTCAAGACCATATGCAATGGCAGCAGCTGTGGGCTCATTGATGATTCTCATCACATTCAGACCGGCAATGACACCAGCATCCTTAGTGGCTTGTCGCTGAGAGTCATTGAAGTAGGCAGGAACAGTGACAACTGCGTTTTTTATGGTGGAGCCAAGGTACGCCTCAGCAATTTCCTTCATCTTGATCAGCACCATAGAGGAAATCTCCTCAGCAGCAAAGGTCTTCTCCTCGCCTTTGTACTGAACTGTAATCATGGGCTTGTCTGCTGCCCCAGGAGTGACCTTGAATGGCCACAACTTAATATCACTCTGGACCGAGGCATCACTGTATCTCCGGCCAATCAGTCTCTTAGCATCTGCACAGTAAGAGGTACCAGTAAGCCCACCAGATCAACCGGCCACAAAGCCAAAACTGGAACAGAGTACAGGGCAGAACACCATCACCCTATCCTGAGAACTAGAAGAGCATGACAAACCAGTGAGGCAACCAAATCTCCCTACAACAGGACCTGTAATGGGTACATAAACAAGATATGCATGTTAACCCAATACAATCTCACTACGACAACGGATAATACACTGAAAATTATTCAAAACAACAGTATCAGAAGGCATGAATATGTAATAATCAAACAGAGACATTTACCAGGCACTAGGTATATCAAAAACTAAGGATATGCTCCATCAAATGTCATCCCTCAGCTCAGTAAAAAAAAGTTACCAGCCAAACCTTCCACAGCATCAGAAAAGAATGGCAAAACGTGTCAGCAGAAAGACAAAGATAACATGACATCTAGGTTAAAGACTTAAACTACACATAGTGAAGGAAAGCTGACCATGGTCGACAATACATTACTAGTGCCACATCAAGTCTATAGATCCACATCTTCAGGGCATCGCAGAAACGACAACAACGATGTCCAGCAGACACACACAAAAGTTAGCAGAAGCACAGGACTGAGTAGGTGTATGCTTAGAACTCATCATAAACAGGATCATAATGACGTGCACACACAGGAAGAAAGGCAACCCGAAGCGAATGGAATGTCCAAAGAGATTCCCATAAAACAGGTCCACAGTTGCTTAAATCAGGAGACGACACTAAAGCTATAAAACCTGAAAAAATACACTCCACAGAAGACTACAGTAGCGATCACACATGGAGACGCAGCGAGACAGTAAGATCCAGGATGAAGCAAAATGTCTAAAATCACAGATCTGAGTACAACCGAGAATAGATCTAACTAAGCCTCACGCAAAGAGCCGCAAAGCCCCACCCCCAACTACGAAGAATCACGAGGGGGTGTCAATAATGAAACCACCAACCAGATCCAACATGAACAACAAAGTAAAAACGACATCGAAAGAACAATGAAGCCCGCAAACAACAACAAACATCAACAACAACACCGAGACGACAATGAAGCCAGCAACCACAGCAAACAACAACAAACGAAGCAGCAACAACAACGAGAAAATAATGAAACCAACAACCACAACAAATATCAACAACAAAGAACCAGCAACATCGAGACAACAATGAAGCCAGCAAATACAACAAACATCAACAACAAAGCAACAACAAGTATCAAGAGTCATGAAGCAACGGAGACGTACCGAAGACGGTGTTGGTAGGGTTCATGGCCACTTGATTCTTAGCCGCATCGCCAATGAGGCGCTCAGTATCAGTGAAGGCCACATAACTGGGAGTGGTTCTGTTTCCCTGATCGTTAGCGATGATCTCGACACGATCGTGTTGCCACACTCCAACACAACTGTACGTGGTTCCTAGATCGATCCCGATCGCCGGTCCTTCTCCAGCCATGACTGCAAATTTCTCTTGTTCGGAAAAAGTAAAAGAACACCAAAACACAGAAAATAAGATGTCACTACTGCAAACTCAATCAAAGCTATCAAAACTACAGCTCGGAGAGCGCGAACGAGCAGGAGGCAATGAAGGCAAGCTCGATTACGACGAGCTGCGAAGGGATACGAGCACAAGGAAGAACTCCGACGGCGCTCGCGCTGCTTTCTAGGGCGCGCCCCTCCTCGTTAACCCCCGATCGTAACCGCGGTTAGTTTTCGGCTCTTTCTAGAACATTCCCAGAGGGAAAGTTAACTAGAGAAGTGAACGTTGTGCGCTCGTGTGGTGCTTTCTGGGGCTACTCAGCCTGCTGATTAACCCCGGATATTAACCGCGGTTAGTTTTCGGCTATTTCTAGAACATTCCCAGAGCAGAAGTAAAACCAGAGAAGTGAACGCGGTGCGCTCGTGTGGTGCTTTCTAGGCCTCGACAGGCTGTTGGTTGAGCCGGGATATTAACCGCGGTTAGTTTTCGGCTCTTTCTAGAACATTCCCAGAGGAGAAGTTAACCAGAGAAGCGACGGTGGTGAAACTAGCCCGTTTGAAATTAAATAACCATGGTTAAGGTAGTGGAAAGAAAAACCGACCACACAATAGGTACCCCTAAAGCAACTCGTTTTCTTAATTTCTTTTTTCTTCCATCTGGGGGGGGGGCTAGTTTTATTTTATTCTCGGAAAATAGGAAATACCGTTTTTGGACAAAAAAGGGAACCCAGATTCTAGGCCATCAGCCAATGGCAGCTCCTTATTTCTCCCCCCCCCCACCCAAAGAACAAATCCCCAGGATTCTGTCCAAAGTGGGATTTTTCCATATGACCACTAGCGCGGAAACGCGTTCAGAACATTCTGGACAACATTGAAGCATCACCCACCACCAGTGCACAACGAAGGATGAAAGGTAACTGGACAGGAAACAGTTTTCTGTTGGGTTCCAGTTACTCAGCTAACCATGGTGGTTAGCTGAGTTGCTTCTTAATTTTAACTACCTACCTTTTTAACAACTGTGCTTGCGGGTTGATAGTGAGAAGGTAGTAAAAGCACTCCTTACCTACTATGTATATAACCCACTACTTACCTTCTAGTCACCAATTTTCGTTACCTATCTACCCATATCTGGGACTTCCTTTTTACACAACAGGTTACTAAGGTGGAATCAAATATTGACTAGGGTTTAGTTATTAACTTTAGTTGAGGTTCATCCACAATTAAGTCATAACGGGCATCCAATGGATGGTGCGATAGTGGGTGTTGGTTCACATTGCTTCTCAATGGACTCAACCAACATGGCTCCGATCGCCTTGTTGATGATCCGACCGTCCATCACTCCACTTGACTCGCTGTGTTGATGATCTGACCGTCGCCACTGAGGCCCTTGAGATAGTTAGCTACCTATTATATATGCCTCAGTGCTGACAATGAGAACGTGTTCCCAGAAGTCTTCCAAAGCCAACCTAATTTGAAAAAAGTTTGTTCCCTGTGTTCCATATAAGGAACTAAACAAAGGGTTAGTTTAAGCTTTTGTTTCATTTGTCCCCTTTTTTTGTTTTATCTATCAAATCTCAAAAGAGGAGAGGATCAAAAGAGCTCAGCTAGGAGAGGTCCAAAAGCATCATCAAGAGGAGCAAAATTAGCTAGAAGATGTCCAAAAGCATCATCAAGAGGAGCAAGAATTAGCTAGAAGATGTCCAAAAGCATCATCAAAGGAGCAAAATTAGCTAGAAGATGTCCAAAAGCATCATCAAGAGGAGCAAGAATTAGCTAGAAGATGTCCAAAAGCATCATCAAGAGGAGCAAAAGTTAGCTAGAAGAGGTCCAAAAACATCATCAAGAGGAGGAGAGATTAGTTAGGAGAAGACTCGAAGCACCATCAAGAAGAGCCGAGCTCACTTAGGAGAGAACCAGAAGTACCATCCAGAGGAGCAGAATTTAGCTAAGAAATGAGTAGAAGCACCATGAAGAGTTCAGCAAGAGGAGGATCAGAAACATGATCGAGAGGAACCAAACGTAGCTAGGAAAGCACTAGAAGCATGGTCAGGAGGATGAGAGGAGGAGGACCATAATCATAACAAAGAGGAGCTGAACCCAATGAAGGGAGGACCAAAAGCACGAACAAGAGGATTCAAACTCAGCTATGAAAACACCAAAAACACCATCAGGAGGGTGAAAAGAGAACTAAAAGCATGATCAGGAGGATCTGAACTCAATTAAGAAAGCACTAGAAGCACCATTAAGAGGCTGAGAAAAAAGATCAAAATCATGATTAGTAGCCAAATTCAATGAGGGATTAAGAAGATCCAAGCTTGGAAACATAGCTAGCCTTCAATAGAGCTCTAGCGCTCCCAATTTTTAACCTTAAATTTCTTGATTAAACTTATATTTCTTGGTTAAACTTCTATCTCTTGGTTAAACTTATATATCTTAATGGCTAAACTTCTATTTCTTGGCTATACCTATATATCTTACTAGCTGAACTTCTATCTCTTGACTAAACCTATATTTTTTCTTGGTTAAACTTATTAAAATTCAACAATTTTTTTGATAATTATGATTAATAATTTTTTCATCCACTCCTACAAATGGGAGAGGTGAAGTTTGGTAGTTAACATATTATTGTTTTGGTAATAGGTGTCAAAGCAAGTTATCATGGGATGTTATGTGTTTGTCTAAATTTTTTCCTCATTTTTTCCTACCCTAAATTTGGAGGGGCATATCTTTATCATTTTCCATCCAAATTGAATAATTTGAAAGCTTGTGGGTGCACAATCCAATGGTCTACACTTTACCTTCAGACTACAAATAGAATGGAGGCCACCTGAATGAAAGTTTGGTGATTGAAACACTTAATGTTCAATCATTGACCTATTTACCCTAATGGGGTTGGGGCTAGTTTTTCCTATTAATTAGTTTATGTATAGAATTATTTGATATTGAAAATTTGGTGATTTTTTCTATTTCTAAAATTAATTGATATTTTATCTTCTTTTATTTTGTTTTCAAATTTGTCGAATAAGTGGGTTGATAATCATGCATAAAAGGACTTAACTAGATTTGGCTAAGGGTCAAAAGGCAAATAGAAAAAATTAGGATTCCTCTTATAATTTGGCAACTTGGGCCCATTTTCTTCAAAAAGAATCCATTGAACTTTTCACACCTTCCTTTTTTCTCTCTTACCAAGTTGTTGATATATTTATTTATTTACACCAAAAAAAAATCTCAACTTTTTTTGTTGGGAAAACAACATAATATATTAAGGGAAAAAACATTGAAACTTGGGGCAAATAGACTATTTAATTGTTCCCCAAGGATTCCAAAATTGCCCCAAGGACTCAAAGGAAAGCCATGAATGATTTTCATACTTTGGACACTAGGGACAATGGAATGGTATTATGTCCATTTCCCCCATAACAACTCAAACAAAGGAAAGCAAATCATTTGAATAGTTTTCAAAGATCATTTACCCATTGACAACCCAATCATTTTATTGGTGATAAGTTTGTTATCATCACTACCGTAATACCTTGGCAACTTCAACACATGAAAATCTAATTAATTTTGAAGCTTTCATTGCAACATGTAAAATGTTTTTTGAAGATTTAATATTTTCTTTCACAAAAAAAAAAAAATTGAAAAAAAATGACTTTTTTTTTCTTATGTCTTAGTGATTTTGAACTAGTTTTTTAAAGGCTAAAATTTAAAGTTCTACGTGTGCTACACATATATAAATGGACATAATGATTTGATATTCATTTATTTTCAAAAGTTATATTCTATTTTTTTGTTAGGTATAATAATATACGAACATGAATCTAAATTTGACGTTCAAATTATAATTAAAATTTAAAATCAAATTGGTGAAAATATTGTGGCATAAACCTTCTACATTTTACACATGTATTATTTTAACAAGAGCAATAATGATTCCTAACTACAACCTAAACAATATGTGTAGGGTAAAAACTAAGGCCATGGGCTTTACTAAAATAAGGGCATGTGTGAGGTGGGGCAAGTGTGGCTTGACGGATATCATGGAAAATAAAAGGAAAAAAATGTGGGGCATTTTGAAAATGGAATGCTTGCCAAAATGGACATCCCATTTATTTTTTAAATGCCCCACAAATAACAAAGGAAAAATATGTCGAATAAGGTGTTTGACACACCCCACAAAACAAAGCAATGTTGAGACCATTCAATGGCACATGTATTGAGTTGACATGAAGGCCAAGCTCAGGTGAACCCATGAAGGCTTACCTTGGCAACAATGGAAGATTGCATTGAAAAAAAACTTGGGCAATTCAAACTCAGGTGTTTGGCTAAGTAAAAGCCAACATTAAGGCAAATCAAAATGCCTTGAAAATGTATGTTAACCCAAAAAGGGACCTAAGCATTTAGTCAATGCAACATGTCACATATTGTTAAATGTTTGGTGCCTTGATGAGACCAAGATAAGAAAATAGCCTAAGTGTCACAACACTACAAGGTAAAGGATTAAATGTTTAATGGCACTAAGGTCTAGGTGACTTGCAAGAAGAGCTAGGTAATCACATGCTTCCATTTGGAAGCGATTACAATTAGGGTGCATGATGAAATCAAAGGGGTTCCAAGCAACTAAAACCTTGGACTTAAAGAAGAATAATCCACAACAATCTAACATTATTTTCATTTGATGTTAGATGAATGTCTCATCCATTATGCAAGGTTTTAAGTGAATTAAATTAATGATGATTGTGATTTGTGATGTGCAATCAAAATAGTTTAAGGAACAACTTGCACTAGGTTTTGGACAAGTGCAAAAGGAGCTTGGAAAAAAGGGAGAAATAGTTTATATTAAAGTTGGTCTCTGGCCATCTTATGTGAACATGGATGGGAAGTGTTGAAAACATGTTGCTCAATATTTTATACATAAGCCAAAAAAAAAACATGTTTCAAAAGAAGGACGAGATGGAGGATACAACCATCAAGAATGACATAAAGAACTTGGGAATGGAAGAGGTTGCATTGACACCTCTAGATTTCCCATCAAAAAGAAGGGAAAAAAGCCTCGTCAGGTGTTATCTATGGAACAAAAATATGTGAAGGTGAATGAGGTAACATGTCAAGGTGATTACAACTTAGACTCACACATTTTCAATATACACCACATTCCCAAAAATCCATATTTTAACACTAAAATGGAAAAAACCCCTTAAAAATGATAATTAAATGTAAACTGTGTGGTAATTAATGAGCTAAAAAAGTTCAAATGAACAAGAATTCAACTAAACAACTTTTTGACAACATAAATCCAACAAAAAATGATTAAAATGGGGGCTTTTGAAAATAAGGTCCAAATTTGATCATTCAAAAGTTCATAGTTTTATTGGTTTCAATACTAGAAATCAGCCAAAATGTAACCATTTAATTTACGACCACCTGCAACTAAATTTGTGAATATTTGCAACTACAAGACCAACTTTCAACTATTTTGGTCATTTTCACAACTATGATGCAACTATTAGAAATTTCATCCTATTGGTTGCATCAATTTTACATTTATTTTCATCCA
>Ga0116227_10001849_pt1 | contig 48109 bp, 41 predicted proteins | sample S1TSphgellanicum_FD_89693 | JGI IMG/M metagenome (GOLD analysis project Ga0116227, IMG submission 89693) | Host-associated microbial communities from peat moss isolated from Minnesota, USA - S1T2_Fb - Sphagnum magellanicum MG | ecosystem: Host-associated > Plants > Peat moss > Unclassified... | reverse complement strand
CCCCTTGAGAGTTGGATTTTACTAATTTTTACGATTAAGTTTTTCCAAAGGGTATGGCTCCTGTACTAATAATGGTTGTAACCCCCTCTACCATCCCTTCAATATAGAGAGGTTACAACCATAATAGGTACCCTAAATGGGGAATCCTTACCCTACAAATAGAAATGTTGTTTGAAGTTTTTTTTTTCAATTTTGTAGTGTAGTCATCCATAAGAGAAATTAGCCAAATTTTTGGTACAAAAAAGATATGAAAATAAAAATTTATTTAGGCGTCCAGCTATGTTGTTTGGTTATGTATTGGACACTTAGTCCCTAATATAAAAATCAAGTCACTTCTATTAAAAGATTTTTTTATATATAAAAGGGTGGTTGAAACCCCTGAAAACCACCTATTTTTCTCCTTTTCTGTTTTTAAATTAATTAAGAGAAAAATTCTGCGACTTCATACTAGATTCTATCATTGGACTTCAACACAACAACATTTGATTTTTACACCTCCCACAACTTCATACGTACATACATTTTCACCCTATCCATATTTACCATGTTTATGGAGGCAAATTTGAGTTTTACGAGCTTCCGTATAGTTGTGGAATGTGCTTGAACAATGTGCTTATGTAACACTATTGCACCCTACATATGAAAAATGCAAAAAAATGCAATTTTTTTGCATAGGAACACATTAGGTCGGTTAATATTGTTGGTTAGGTAATATACACTTTTGTTGGGGGCCATGAGAACTCTTTTTGAAGAATTTTTTGAAAGTTGTTTTCCCTTTTAAGGGCACATTTTCCCAGCTTGTGTTTGCCCCATTCAAATTCACAACATCATCAAACCCACACCACAAGCCTTATGAGGACGTGGTTGGTGGATATCCAAAAATTTGCAATCCTATCACCATATGTTGTGAGCAAAATGCTTTAGCTCCACACTTGAGTTGCATTCAGTTTCATCAAGATTTCATAAGTGCCATAGCTCAAAACTCAAAACCACAAGTTCTTTCTTAGCCAACATCACTCCCAATGCGGAATGTGGCTTTGATAAACATGATCTTATCTCAATCCATTACGCTCTTTTCATCCATGGATGTTTGTTCAGTGGGGTCACATTCATCCACCAATCTATGTATTAGCAACCATCAACATTGAAAAATCTCTTTGATATGTTTATAGTCGTAAGGTTTACACTTTATGTGGTACCTGCTAGATTTACGGTTTTCCATTTAAAATTAAAGGAAAGTTTTCATCAAATTAGTTCATTTTCATCCATTGGATTTTTTTCTAAATCAATTTGGCTTGATACATCGACCACCAATGTTTGACTCATGCATTAGATGCATCCCATCCATGATGAGATGGAAGGTCGTTCAATGCCATAACATGCATTCATCATAGCTTATAATGTAATGTACTCAAGGAGTCTTGAAAAACTACATTGAACCTCAAGTAGAAAATCATGTTATGTCATTATTTTGAATTTTTTTCCAAAATGATCAAATTTGGAATTTCTAAAAATTAGAAAAAAATTCAAACTTTTGAATTATATATATTTTGAGTTTTATACATCTTTCATTCTAATTGGGTCAGTATGAATCTAAATTTGTTTCATGCATGCAAGTTCATCTATTGGCATCATAGTCATCCATTTTTAAAGGAGTGATTGAACATTTCAAATGTAGTTATGGTTCCATTATCATTCAGTATAGTGCATCATAGTTCATCACAATGTACTATTTCATCCATGGAAGTCTTTTTGACATAATCACATCATCCAACCAAAAAAGGCAATCCCTTAGATTTCCATAACATTTGTCCATTGAGCATCACAATATCTCATGGTTTCATATATGCATCCATGAATCTTTAGATGGCCTTTTATCCACAAAGTCTCATTTTACAAAATTCATTCATCAACTTCAAACAACTGAGTGGGATTATCACATCAATTCACATCATTCAATAGGAATCTACACAAAAAATGGAAAACCGAAAACTCTGAAAAACATTGGATGGCTAGTTTGAGAGGGCATGCTCCTCTTGGAGCTTGAAAATACCTTGGGCACCAAACAAAAATTTATGCAAAGGTCCTGAAAATCCAATGCGAAAAATATGATAGTACCAAACAAATGCATTATCAGAGCACGTAAGACTTTACCAACTCCACATTCGGACGTTTCCAACTCCCAACCTGCATGCAGATTTGAGAAAATTCTGACACCAAAAGGCCGAACGTTATCATTATTTGATAAGGGGTGTCAGGTGCAGCCTAGTGAAGTGAAATGGATCCAAAGGGATGCAAAGAAAGAAGCCAATATTTCAAATGAGTTTTACACAAACAAAAAAACATAGGCTATTTTGTTTCTTTCCTGTCTATCCCGAAAAGACTCGGGCAGCTAAAAGCTGGAATCTGGTGTATTGGGTACCTTCCCATACAAGAATAGAATTTCATGCTTTCGGCCCAATTGAGGAACAACGACAAACTTATTTATGCTTGATGGGTGCAAATTAAAAAGATTCCAAATGTTTTTGAATAGAAAGATGGGCATTCAATTGGCATCAAAGACATACCCAAGTGGACATTGTACGTACTGATGAAATTAGAGGCTCATATCCCATGTATAACTATTCGACATAGAACCCCACCCTACACAACCCCAAGTACGAAACAAAAATCCGGAATTTGAAGTGGGATGATGAACAACAACAACAGAGGGACAAGAGTTCCTTAAGTGGTTGGTTGGCTCTTTGAAATTCGATTTACTTACCTGAACCAAATGTGAGGTGATTAGAGTGCAAGCACACTCAAAGCCTGCTCGCTCGACCTGACTGCAGGTGGGTGGGTGGGTGGGTGGGTGGGTGGGTCGGAAGTGGGGGGTGGGGTCTGGCTGGGGTAGAATCATGAAAAGGTTGCAGATTGAAAATGAGCCACCTGTTTCGGACGGTAGCCTGCAGAACAGGGCCCACAACCACTGTCTCCGTGTTCATCAATTATTCAAATTCTTTTTTGTTATTTTGTGGGTGGTTCTAAGGCCATATGAAAAGACGGGGGCTCGAGGTTCCTCTGACAAAATTATCATCATCTGGGGGTGAATGTGCTCTATTCACCTCACCTTTGAGAATGGAGATGTCATGGAGTTTTTGGGGTTTTGTCAGTTTCAGGAGGCATCGGAACCAGTATCTATCTATATAATAGCAGTGCCAGAAACTTACAAAAGCAAAGGCTCGAGTTAATAAAGAAAACTGCTGCGCATTTTGGTAGCAGGTTTTTCGGACGGTCGAGGAAAATAGTTGCAAGAACTTTAAAAAATTCTGATAATAAATTATGTATCTTTGCATGCTGTCCTGAAAACCTAATTCCATTCCTTTGGACCCACTACCCCCCAAGACTCAGTGCTCGCCAGGGTTTCTTTTTTAAGGATTTTGTGATGTAGCTAAAGTGGCAATCATCCTGAAAATAATTTAGCCAAATTTGGCTAACCCTAATAGATATGAAGGCTAGAAATATAACAGAATCCTTCTATATTCTTGGCTGCCTTCTGGAAGTTATCATAAGACTCTGGTGATTTTGGATTTTCTTAAAATTTTGAAATTTGGCAAATTTGAGCCATTTTTCCCCATGAAAAATCCTGTGTGTAGTTTGAAATCATATTTTTGTTGGGTCGAAATTTGGCGAAAATTCGCCAGTTGAAGAAACACAGGTACTCACAGCCCAGAATGAATCAGCAAGCACCTCATGTAGGATGGTTGATGTGTGGACAGACAACACATTTTGATTCTACTCTTGTCCCATGGCTAACCAAACCAACCATGGTGGTTAGCTATGTGCTAGCCATCTAAATGCATCTATCTAGTAACCACAAAGTGCCTTCCCTACTGACTTACCTTTGTAGTTACCACTTATGTTAGCTTTGTTCTTGGCTTGATACCTGCCGGATAATTACCAAGCGCCTTGCCTACTTACTTACCTACATAGTATAATATTACATTCCCTAGGTACTTACCTATGACCCAACAACTTACTTAACTAGTTACCTAGGTGAGTCAAGGGGCAATTAGGAGGAGTTGGAGCATGGGTTACCAAGTTCGAACCTTTGTAATTTGTAATCCAGTGGTAGTTTGTTGAGAACCTTAGTCATAACCGGTTCCCAATGAGCGCTAGGTCAGATAATCCAAACTTACAATTATGGATTTAGGGTTTAGGGTTACTTGCTCGATTATGGTTACTTGATTTACTACTAGCAGTTGGTAGCAGTGTGGGCTTTAGTCTCAAATATGAATCAAACAAAATCCGGGAAACATTGATCCCCTAGGAAGACAAAGATCAAGAAAATGAAACAAAATTAAATTGGCACCCTTGCTAGAAACCAAAAGCAATATAATGTTTTAAAGTGAAGAATAGAGAAACAAAACTTAAAGCACAATTGAAATTGGGGCTGATTACAAAGGTGAATTAAAAAATTTAGAACTCATAAGTGAAAAAGAAGTAGATAGTTAATTTCTTAAGACCTATGAAAATTAATTTCTATTCTTTTTTTCAAAAAGCAAACTCAAAGGCAGGAACACCTCTAATTCTTTGTAGGGTCTTGTTGGTGACCAATAGATGCAATAACAGGTATCTAACATTTAAAATAATCACCACTTGCAAACTCAAATATTCTTATGCATTGTTGTGGGGAAGGAGTGGGGTCTTTGAGCATCTCCAGCGGTGCTAAGTATGTGACGCTGCAAAAATGTATTTCACATCCAAGTCTAGTTATGTACTCTTTTGCAACCCCACCCATAAAACCAAAACTGGGACAGCAAAATAGGTCGGGGAACTACTAATAGCAAACCACCTGGACCAATCATTATGATAGGCCAATCAGAAACACTGAGTAGCAGTTAGATCATATTTTATTACACTCTTTTCTGCAGGTGCACAGCACTGCTGTGCATTTTATCAGCCACGGCAATGGGCGCAATTATGGGGAGCCAAAACCATTTTGGTAAGCCCAACCGGCATAATTTGGATTTTCTTCATCCAATTTTACTGTGCAGATCACATACCGAGCACCTCTGGAGATGCTCTTAGCCTCCTACTTCCCCCAACCTTCCCACTAGAGTAATTATGCATGTGCATCAACACTTATAGACATGAGTTTGGATTACATTTGATATTCTTACCTACATAGGCCCTTCTTGCAAAGTTCTGTGGACGAGATTTATTTTCTTCCAAAAGATTGTATCACAAATATGCCTTCCACTCTGTTCCACCCATTTGAAGATTAATAATCTTCAAGTAGACTGACTAATTGTGCATGTGCATCAACAAACTATAGACATGAGCTTGGATGAGACGTCATATTCTTAAGTTATGTAGACCATATTTCTTTTCTTCCAAGATCCTATTAGCTTCAGTTTACACTTTGTTCAATTCTTTTTCTCTTCTAAGAAGGGGGAAAAGCTCCATGCTACAAGTGGCAAGCTACTCTACAATGTTTAAATTAGCTAAATTATAAATTAGCTCAATTTTCACAATTATCAAAAACTATACCAATTATTGTTAATTTTGAAATTTGGCATTGAAATCTCTACCTCTTCTAAATGGCTTATCATAGGCTTTACCATACCATTGACATACTACACAATGAATACATGTATTTTATTGTACTCAAACAAAGTTTGTTGAAAATGAGATCTTACTCAAAATGGGGCAACGAATGTGGTATGCTTAAAAAAACTACTACTACTCTACCGTCTTAGCATTACAATGCACAACTCCTTTCATTATGGATGTTTGATTAAATATGTTCAGATGATAAGTCACGACTAATTGAGTTTGCATTATAGTTTTGGGATGAAAGTTAGCTTTGATTTGCCTTACATCTTGCTCTGTCTTTGAAGAGGATATTGTTATTAATTGGGCTCACCATTGTCATTATGGCAACCCTTGTCTTGAGGTTCTACTAAGGACATCCTTGCATTAGGCTGATGTGATCATAGATTCTATTATGATCACAACACTTTGCCATTATGTTTTTCCAGCAAATTATGCTCACAATCATCTCGCAACTCTACCAGTCATGCATTGATCAATTCCAGGCAATTTGACAGCAGCTCTAAGAGCTGTGAATCATCATAAAATGACATATGTCCTTTTTCATCAGAACATTTGTTCCCAAAGTTCCTAACATGATTAACTATATTTTTCAACCCACTTGCAGCTGTGCAATGGACAGATATTGTCCCTGAGCAAGAAACAAGGCCCTATGTCAGTGGCTTTCCATTAGATTATTGTGATCACAGTTACATCATGAACTGTGTGCGTAACTATGATCATAGTAGCGCAACGGAAAAGAGACCCTAAAACATGAGGCATGCAAGATCGTGGGTTGGAAATGCAAACAAAATCCAAATGGAAGGAATGGAAATTTGCCAGGTCTTCTTTAGGAATGGTGTTTGTGGAAAAACTATTCTTTCAAAGTGAAAATGAATTTGAAGACATTGAGATGAATATTTGAGAGAATGTTTTGCCAAATTAGATAATATAACCATTTGGCTTAAACTATATTTTCCCATCTAGTAGATTTTTGAAAATTCAATATCAAACTGTTATCAAAAAATCAAGAACCAACTAAAAAGGTTATTAATAACCAACTTGATAACCAGGTTGATAACCGGAAATAACCAGCCAACACTAGTGTCAACCTTCCTTTAGAATAAATAATTTTGGTAACTAATTGACATTCAATACTTGTGGCAAACCCTAAAAATTGGATCAACTTTTGAAGGCCATGATGCACCATAAACCACTATAATTTTTAATGTTGCACTATTATCTATGCAAGATAAGGGAACATGAAAACCTAGTCAAAGCTATTCATGGCAATACCTTTAATGTCATTGATTGTTGTGTTTATGAAGAACATGAGGTCCACAAATGTGTGTATGATTGTCATATTATGGGTTCCATATGCCACTTGTCAAAGCAGAGTTCAACACTACTAGATCACACTTGTAGCATACAGTTCATACAACTTGTGTGGCTTAGAGCAATTGAACTTTATTAATTAATTAATTTAATTGAACTTTGACAGTCAATTACAACAATTAGATCCTTGTACCTTTGAACCTTCATGACAACATATTCACTATTGTAATTTGTCACACTTAATTTTATAAAGTATTTAAATTTGACATATTTTGTCGAATTCAACCCCAGAAATGTGAAAAACATCACTTTATTTCAATTTCAATTTATTTGCATCTTGTAAACTTGTAAATTTGTTAAAATTGAATAGGTGTGTTTTTTTAATATTTTTTTGTGAAGGATTGTGAATTTCAACATTCAAATATGACTCATTATTTAGCCTTTTGAAACCAATGTTTTGGAATGGAGAAGTCAATTGAAACATTCGACCGATACAATGCAAATTGTTGGTATTGCAAAAATTAGCTACTATTTTGTTTCCTTCCATTCTTAAAAACAAAAAAATTGAGCACATGAATTTTTAATGCTAAAGAAGTTCGGTGTAGTTATATATGAAATTTTAATTAACCAAACGGGAATCCACAAAGATTAATTAACATATGGGGAACAATATTAATTTCAAAAACCATAATGACTTCAGTTGCAAAGATTAAGGGAAGCACAAAAATAACATTCAGCACTAATTGATATAGTATTGAATGGCAAGGAGTTTGAATGAACAATACTTCATTTTTTCAGGATAGGATTCTTGTTATAGCTAGCAACCTAGGTACATATCCAAATTTCTTTGTTTTTTATTTGAAAAATGGTAAAGATATAACCTTTAAAACATCGTTCTTTCATTTTTTTAATTTTTGGTTGTTTCAAAAACAAATTTCCAATATGTGAAATTTTGCTAAAAACAAAGAAAAAAGACTCATGATGTTTCTTATAAAATGTCATAAACTCAATTCAAATTTGCATATAGGAGATATTTCAAAGCCACACATGTTTTTCACGTTTGGATTTTTGGATCTAAAATACCCATTATTGATGGACTTTGGAAGCAAATATTTAATTAAATAAGGGGCATGTGACAACTTGTAGAGATATTTATGTAGAAAAAAACACAAAGTGGTCCCTTTAGGATTAAGTTACAAATTTTAACCCATTATATTCAACAAGTCATCATCAGCTATTTTTCTTTGAGCAAAATTTCATTGTTGTAAAATTTAGAAAAACATTGTCAAAAATTCAATGATTTTTTATTAAAATTTTTGTCAACAATCACAAGCATTCAAAAACATATTTTTAAAGTACCATAATTCTCAAGTAGGTAGCCAAAAATATACAAGGATTGTTTTTAAATTATTGCATACTTTGTTATAGCCAATATGGCTAAATCAGCAAGTATGGATGATCACCACCTTGGATACACCACAAAATTGGAAAAAAATAAAATGATGTTGAGATATAAATCAGAATTAAATGTTGAATATCATTTGGGAAAGTGCGACCTTGGGAAAAAAAACATTCTGAATATTTTCAAATTCAATCAATAGTATATTATCACTCACTACTTTGAGTTCAATAGTGTTTTGTTACAAGGTCAAAATTTAAATCCTTGTGAAATGGATGTGTGGCCGACATTTGAGCATGTCACTAAAGTTGGAGCTTGGGCGTCATTTTCATCCAAGGTAGGTCCATTGGATGAAAACAAAGGTTAAAGTTCACATGTGGCATGACATCTTATTGAAGGTTTTGGAACATTGTGCCACATAACAAAGATGGACATGTCAATTGTATCACAAGTTGACAAATAAAAATTGACTAAGTAGAGGAATGGGTGACTTCCCAAGATAACAACAATGCAAATATGCACATTGCACAAAGCTCATTTCGAGAAGTGGGCTTGAATACCACCATGCAAAATAGGTTCTAAAAATAATCCTCGTTCTAGAAAAGCTTAAGTTAACATAAAACTCTTTTTTTTTTGGTAATTTAACCTTTTCACAATTGACAATGACTATGCATGTCCCCAAATTTTTTTGTGTCCAAGTTGAAGTCAACAAACACTTTGTGTTGCAATTTATCTTTCCGTAGCTAACCTTGAAGTGTTCACACCATTTAGGGGTCATCCTTATCCAATTCAATACTTGTCACTCTCATCCACCAATGTGAATGGATCCTTAATGCATTAGAATTGAAATGGGTCCTAATGGATTAACACATATACGTTCCCCATTGGTAGGGCACTTTCATCCATTGAGTCCCAATAGTAGATGCACAAGACTTAAAACACTCCCCAATTTAAAAAGCCTATTTGATGTTCACTTAGTACATACCAACTTGGCTTAGGAAACTCTAGGTTTTGAGCAAAGAATAGGGATTAGTACTTACCACCAACAAAGAGGTATAATGATATTTTTTAACACCAAGACCTAGGTCAAGGTGAGTGTAAGGGGGGGCGGAGTTTTGACTCTTTGCCACATGTCTTGCAACCTATTTCATATGCCACACATACCAATTATTTTATCCATTAGGGGAAGGTGAAACAAAGGAACATCCATAGTTACCATGCATGGGAAGATTGCATTGAGCAAGCACATCTCCCCAATTCTTTATTCCACTTGAGCTCCAACCATAGGATTCGTTTTCTCACCTACCAAGGTAAGTAAGTTAGTTGGAAGGCCCCCCATCTTCTTTGTGCTAGAAGTTGTTCATTCTCCGGTCCCCCTGGGTTGGTCACCCAGTTAATTAACCAATGGTTGGGTGCCAGGTCCCATACTTTGCAAGGTTGGTCTCTACAATTTATAAAAAGGAGTAATGGAACCCCAATTTGTTTTTTGGATGTGGAGGCATCTAATTGGTTGGTTTCCAGGAGTGTGTGTGTGGGATTTCCTAGGCTTGCTCTAATTTAAAATTGTACATACTAAAAAAATTAAAGGACCACAACAATCAAGCTTTTTTCACAATAGATGAATCTAGAAAGTCATCTTTCCACACCTTTTCCATCCAAAAAATCTTGCAATTTGAAGAATAATTGATTATATTTGCCCAAGTTGGATAATCAAAAAGCTGTAGACAAAAGAGAGCTCCTTCCTTACCCACAACTTTGTGTGAAGAATCCAACCACTCAATCAAATATGTATCGCAAGCCCAATAATGACATAGGGTCCATAGAGGTCCCATAGATAGATCAATGGTCAGATTGGGTCCATGCAACAACTTGGGTTTGGGTTGAATTTGCAAGGAGCTCGTATATTCTCAAACAATAACTAGATCACTTTTAAAGCTAGATTTCATGAAATAGGTTACGATGGAATATTTTTTCAGGTCTCTGATTTTGGCATGTTATAACCAATGTTTGGCAAGTATATAGTTTCTTGGCTGGTACATGACATGATATAGCTAATGGTATTAAGCACCATACCAGTTTGGTATTCAATTGTCAAGGTATTGGGCACAATATATGTCAACTACTATAACGAGATGTGGTGAACTACCTCCAATACTTCTTACCAAGTGGCCTAATTTGTTGTTGTTGCACGGTTGACATGAGTTGGACATGAGAATACAAATTAAGATTTGGTGTGGTGGGTATTGTTAGAGTGTTGTGTTAAAATATAAGGACTAGGTAAGCGACAAGAGGCTGCAGGTTACAAGATATGACCGAGCTGCAGGAGCGATAAGGTTATATCTGGTAACCTGTGGCCTTAAGCTGGTTACCAGACATAAACAATTGACTTGATCATCAAGATGAGCTTCGTCATCCGGTTGATTCTTGCATCCTACCTGTCTACTCTCTTGTTATTGTGAAGTGTTGTATCAATTAGTTGTCATGTTTGCACCTTGTTTTGAGATATCATCCACGAGGGTGAGACTTGATTTTGAAATTTCCTATTCATCATCCAAGAGCAAGGGGGTTATCGGATATCATCCATGAGGGCAGGGTTCTGGAGTTTAGTAGGTAGGAAATGACTAAAAGATCGCAGATTATGGGTTTTGACCCGTGTCCTCTCAGCCAATCACGTGAGCGAGGTGATCGTGGTGTCAGTTCTTTATGTTGCAAACAAGAGGCTGATAACTTTGATCTAGCATAGGTTTAGATATCATTTAATCCTGATTGTTTTTCTAGCTAAAATGGATTAAATTGTTGGAAACTTTTATCAGATTGTCATATGATGATAAATCATATACTGGTTAAACATTGGTTATAACCTGCACCAAATTTTGGAACAAGGGTCACTGGTCAGAACAAGGGACACTTCATCTTTCTCATGCCAGCTTTGTGACAAGTAGGGATAGTGCGAACCCAAACCAACCAGCACACCATCCATTGGAAACTGGTTATGACTCAGTTGTAAGTGAATCACAACTGAGTCACCAGTGTTCTTGGGTAACCTATCATGTAAACCCTCCTGGTTCCACATCACACACTACCTAGATAACTAGGTATGTGAGCCCGTAACTATAATCGGTACTAATAGGTAAAGGAATACAAGGGGTCACTATTATTGTTCACGCTGGTTGTGCTGGTCGGTTCTGGTTCATTCGGGCCAACAAGTAGTACTTTCAAGTCAGGTGGTGTTCGAGCTCTTAAGTCATACTACAACAATGATATTGTACCAAATCCCCTTGTCTTGTGTAGTGTAACCAGCACCCCCTCCAGCGCACCGTCCACTGGATGCCTGTTATTACTCGGTTGTGAATGAACCTCAACTGAGTTAATATTTGGTTTCATCTGGGTTAACCAATTCTGTTGGAAATAAGCCACATATATAGGTAAATAGGTAGGAAAATAGGTAACTACTAGCTATGTAGATGGTTCATACAAAGTGAAGGCTGTTTTTTTAAACCTACCTACTAAGAACCTGCTTGTGGGTTGTTAGTAGGTAGGTAGAAAAAATGAAAAGCAACTGAGCTAACCACCATGGTTAACCAGGGAACTGAAACCCAACAGAAAACTGTTTTTATCACCACTTACCATTCATCCTTTATGGTGTGCACTGGTGGGTGCTGGTTCACTGTAGCCGAGATATTACTGGAACTTGATTCACAAGGGCGACGACCCATCATGAAATCTTCTAAGGATGTGAAAGAACTTTATGTTTAAGAATGTGAAAAATAAATACAATTATCTTAGTTGACCTTGAATTATATTTCACTACTTGTAAAAAATAGTGATTGTAATATCCATTTTTATTCCAATACATCCTACTTTTACCTTAATACAATGATTGGAGTTTGAATCTTCCAACTTAACCACCATTGGCATATTAGACAATGCTTGCACAACAATATTTATTTTATGAGCTATTCAATGTTACCCCATCATATAAGTAATATGTTTTTTTTTTAATTGTGATGTTACTCCAATGTGGCAACATTTTAAAAACACCCATTTATACAAACAAATGAATTTATTAGATGTCTGTTAGTTGGTCAAACTTCCTTATTGCATAAGAGATTTAGTAATCACAAGGGTCAAATTGTCAACAATTTTCCTTTCAACAACATGTTGCAATGTGAGGAGGACATACCTTTTTTTCCATGCCTACATCACATACACATCAATTGAAATCTATGACTTCCTTATCAATAGTAATAGCTTCATCAACACTAAAAAAGATAAACCTTGCCCAAACCCTTACATTTTGAGATTTTCTCAACATTTGGTCACACATCAAATGTGTAATCTCCAAACCAACCCCACAAGACTAGTGGTTCTTGGGATAATCAAATACATTAACTTTACATAACCTTTGAATTCTAGTGCAATCATTTATGGGGCAACCATGTTTGAATAGGTGAAAAATAGAACAAAGTGGATAACTTTCTTCTTTTCAATAATTGCATCATGAGCAACTTGTTGCAACAATATTTCAAGACCTTGAGCAAAATACAACTTTTCATTAACAACATGAGTGTTGATTTTCAAAATATTTCTCTCCTTTTTCTACCTTAACATGGCTACCAAAACTTTGTGACAACATGCATGCTTTCATAAAAAAATCCAATTTAGGATCTAATAACTTATGTTTGTTGTCAATCCAAGTGCACATTTTGCATCAAACTTCAACAACTTTGCCACGAAAACCTAGAACAAACTTTGCCCAAAGCAATTTTACTAGTTAAGTACCTTGAAAATGCTTATTCAACTCATAAGTCTCCTTTCGTTGCTTTGTAATCTCAAGATTTTGTAGTGCAATAATAGGGTCCAAAACAACACATTCAATGTTCACAACATCAAGAACATGTAAAAGTAAATTAAAAACTAAAGTTTTTGTGACATTTTTTTTTCAGTTCTTAATCACAAAAACTATGTGAAGGTTTCAAATTTTGACTACAAAAGCTTCATGAAATTCCCAACTGTTGATTATAAAAACTTGCAAAAACTTCATGAACATCCTTATTAGAAAAAGTTCATGAAAATTTCAAAAATCAACATGAAAAGGCCTGTGGTAGTTTCAACCTTAAACTTTAGAATTGTGAAGATGATGAAATCTTGACAAAATAAACCTAACCTCTAAACTTGCAAATTGAACATAAATTTTGAAACACAAACAAAAGCACAACATTTTAAAACATTAGAATTGCAAAATCCACAAGTAAAGAAATTTATCTCAAGTCTATTGTTACTTAATAATGCAAATTTTGAATTCAACAATGAACTTGCAACATTGGAAACAAACCCATGATCCATCTTTTAGCAAGTGTTGTCAAGCTTCAAGGCTTTATGCTCACCCTACAACACCAATTAATAACAAGATGTTGAGGGATCAAATGGACAGTACAATTTTTCCAAAGCATCATGATGTGGTGGCAAGCATTACAAGCATCAACACAATAAGGTGACAAATGTAACAAACATTTGTTCAATTCAAATAATGAGATCTTTCAAGAAGAAAATGATTTTAATGCAAATGGAAGAAATGTTGTGTTGGTTTGGTGAGAACCCTTTCATTTTGCTTAAGAACATTTGGCTCCTTTATTTATTTCCAACCATGGTCCAAATGGTACCTAGAGATCAATGATGTGGTTTAATTTCCCATAACCTACATCCCACAATTATGGTGAATTTAACAAATGAACCATTTAAGAAAAAATCCATTGTGCACAATTCATAAGGGTGCTATCACAAATCAATGAACAAATTTGTTTACTTTGTTTCAAAGGACTATAGTCCATTTGCCAAAAAAAATGTTTTCATAAAAAAATATTTTTAACAAAATAATTTTTTAATTATTATTTTTGCCCAATATATCACATGTTATTTGTTAATCATTCTCCAATAAATATGATTTTTTAAAAATGTAAGATTCTAGACTAGATTTTTACGTTTCATCTTGAAAAATGATCACAATTTCAAATCATTCCAAAACATGTTAATTACTTTTAGGTTTATTCTTTTGTAGTATAAGCTACAATGTTATTTTAGACACCAGTTACATTGCATTACATTTACATGTCATAAAAGACTCATGAACATCAATAGACCCAAAAATTAATTTTTTTTGGAAAAACATCAAATAATAGATTCCTTGTATTTTGAGTGCTTTTTATTATTCATATTATTACAAAAAAAATTCAACATCAAAAAGTTTGCATATTATGAAAATTAAGGGCCCCTTTGTAAAACTAATAATGTTTGATGGAACACATGTTCAACTTTAAAGGTCCTTTATTCAAATCCAAATTCAAAATCAATAGATCTAATGGTTCAATTTAGATTTTTCAACATCCATATTAATCATAAAACACAACTTGCCATGATTAACATGTTATAAAAGGGGCACTACATGGGTATATATATATATATAAATAAAAGTGTAGTTTTGAACATGATTTGACATGGTTTTTGGCTCAATGTTTCATGTTTTTACCCACAAGCCCTTGTAAGGAGCCTTTTGGTGAAATTTTGCACAAAAAGAAGATGATCCATGGCACCAAAACTTGCATTTAATCTTTGAATGACTAATTCCAATCTTGCTTCGTTTTCTACCCTTCACAATTTTTGCTTCATTGAAGAGGAAGCAATAAGACTTTTGCAAATAATATATATAAATTTCTATGCAAAATGATTTTACATTCCATTTTGATATTTTAACAATAAAATCAAAGATGCAACAAATTATACGCATAAAAATATGTTAACATGAGAAAAATAAGAACATTTCTCAAGAAGCTAACATTAATCGCATTTCAATTCCTTCATAGCCTTATCAATTTAAGCTAATCTCACATTTTTATTAAAAGAGCTTAAATTTGACACACCTTGAAAATGCAAACATATGTGTTCGCTACCATCAACAAATAGTGAATCTAATACATGAGCCTTACATTCATTGATTTATATGGCAACATGCACTATGAAAATGTAGTGAATCAAACAAGAAATAATTTTTTTTTGAAAGAGATTTGGACCAAGCAAATGAATAGGAGCAAGAAAGCAAACAAAAAACAAAACATCAGAGCATGAAATAGGAGCAAGAAGAACATGAAACAAGAATATGAAAGAACAAGAACATGAACATGGAGCAATAATGCAAGAAAAAAAGAACAATAGAAGGGAACAAAAGAAAGAAAATGAAGGAGTAGTCCAACTTGATGAAATAAGAGTGAAATAGGGTGAAAAGGTCACCATGAAAAATAGATTAAAGTGCAACATATGACAAACTTGCAAGCAAAGAAAGAAAAAACAAAACGAATTAATGAATAATAAATAAACAAAGAAACTAAACAGGAAAAAAAAGTGAAAAATAAAATAAAATTTGCAAATAAAACAAAGGAGAGTGAAATTTTAAATAATCATTCAAATAATCTCTCACATTAGAGTTTTCCTTAAAGTCACCCTGTCGTTGGGCCTCCTTTTGCCCCCTATCCCCTCTTTGAGTGAGGTACGCAAAGTAAAGAAATTTTATGAAATCTGGGTATGAAATGCTGAAACTCAGCATTTAATGCACAAGGTTCGAGGTAGGTAATTATAGTAGTTGTACAGGTAGGAGCAGTGAAACTATTTGTAGCAGCAGTGGAGGCGCTCAAGAAAAAGGAAAGAGGGGGTCAAAACAAGATGAAAATGAGTTTAGCAAAAAGAAATGCTGCATTTCTGAGTTTCAACACCACCCCCACCGGCGTTGAATGCTAATGTACTTGTTTTGCAGGTTTTTTTTGGAATTTCACCCGGTTTTGGACCAAACTCACGGTTCTGGTGCTGTGTTTTCCTGAGGTTACTGAAAACTCTATTGTGTTGAAAAATAAGTAAGAGATTATGTTTGATGTTGGAAAGACTGGAAGCTGGAGCCCAGTAGAGGCCGAGATATGGGGGTGTAACGTGGAGATGGTCTGATTTGATGAGGTTGTCGGTGGTGTACATTTTGCCAGATTTCGAGACTGCATGCATTGATGAGCGTAATTGTGTTGTTGAAGGAGAATGGATTGCATTTGAATTGTATGCTACAGTTGGTAAGACCGTGTATTCATAGCCATCCACCTACCTTGTAAATAACTCTCTCTTGCAATCACATTCACCCTGAAGTCCAAAACATGGGATGCCAATCAAACTCAAATCAAATAGCGAGAATTGACACAATCCACAACAGCTCTTGTGATTTTGCTCTACAATTTGTGCTAGCAATTTTTATATTTGTTTTTTGAAATGTGGAATCTGGATGTTTGGGAAGACAAAAGTTTGAAAATAAATAGCATTGGAAGGAGTGGGTTGTCAATGTTGTTAGCCAAGTTTAACCAGATCTGCACAAAGGCATACTCTTCTATGTCGCATGAAGTTCCTTGAGGAGTTTGATACATTTCTTAGTGTTGAATATATTGCAATGGAAACATTCAGCAACTGGGCAAAAGCATTTGGAAAGTATCCCCAGGGACTCCTTCTGGAGCTTTGCAGGACACTGAGGTTTAATTCTTCAGCAGTGGATTAGAATGATCTGCTGAAATGTGTTCAACCAGCTTGCTTGCACTAAATTGAAATTCAAGAACTGGGATAAACACACCTGGAGTTGTAGAACTCTGCAAGGTCACCTTATAATTCATGCTGAATCTTTTTAGTATGTTGGAAGTATGCCTACTTGATAGGCACTTCCACTTTCCTGTGATTGGGATTCTGCTCAACCCATGAGTGATGACTCATTGCCAACCAAGTTTCTAGGATGAGGAAAAGCATGTCACTAGAGGTTCAGATTGTGTAATTGGATTGTCTTTTCAACCTCAATTGTAGGATGACCATCCCCAGAAGAAAAAATGACATTGCAGCAGACTGTGAGGGACAACTCTCATAATTGACTAACTCTGGGAATTCCATGGAATTGTTACCTCTCTCAATGTCTAGTCCATGAAGAGGATTACATCACTCAATGATGTTCTAAAAAAGAAGCTCGATCCATGGATGGCAAGAGATCTGGGGATGTACAATGTGCAAGTCCAAGGTTATAGTGAATGAGATAGCTGGGGTCTGGTGATGCACTCCACTGGTATCATGTCTGTTGGGTTTTCAAATTATCCGAACTGCAGATTGATGCTACAAACAAAATTAACATAGCATTTTGATTGAATATATGGATTTGATTATGTCCATCTGCATCTCTATAGCAAGGAGTTGCACCTGATATTTTTGCTACTTGATCAAGGGATGAACTCTAGCTCAAAATCAGCAGTAGAAAAGAAAAAGGAAGAAAACATGTAGAGGGTGGGTTGTTGTCCAGAAAGCTATAATTTCTTCTACACTGCTATAAAACCCTTGAAACCCTAACAGTTGAAAGTCACACTAGGAAAGGAAAAAGAGTTATGGCTCACTTTTGGGATGAACCCAAACTGAAAGAGAAGGGTGAGAATGAGAAATAATGAGGAACAACACCAAATTCAGAAACCATTACCTCCACTGAACAAAAAATTGGAAATCTTTGTCAGAAGTTTTGAAGCATAGGAGGCAGAAGGGAAAAGGAGGTAGAGAAGTATACCTAGGTATTCTCATGGTGGGTTCACATAATGCTTATTGATATAGGTTTGGTTCACTACAAGCTTTTCCTGAGATGGGGAATCACCAGATTTTCTATCCAAGGTGTTTTGGATGGAGAGAAAATAGCCACCAGCAAAGGCTCCTTGGCTTTCAAACTTGAACTTGCTATCTGAATTTGAACCTTGCAACTCTGTTTTTCCATCAAACCAGAGTGTGTCTGGTCATCCTCCATGGGAATGATTTTTTTTTCCTCCCTCAATTTTGTGATGTATCTCTGAATTGGGTGATCATCCATAAGAAGATTAAGCTAAATTTGGCTATAAATGAGATATGCAAGTAAAGAAATTTAATCATCCTTCTATGTTGTTGGCTATCTACTGGACCCGAGTTATTTCTTTTCAATTTTGTGATTTGGTCACACTAATGATCATCCACAAGAGGCTTAGCCAAATTTGGCAATAGGTTGGAGAGGAAAGTAGAAAAAAGAGTTAAGAATCCTTCTATATTTTGGCAACCTACTAGAACCTATTGTCTAAATATGATGATTTCAAAGAAAAACAAATCCCCCCAATCTGGCAGCTTTAGCACATTTTTTCACAAAAAATCCTTTATTTGAGTTGCACTTGATTTGTTTTGGTCAACAAGGTGTGAAAATTCACCAAAACAAAAAAAACTGATTAGAAACTCTTATAGAAATCTGGTGATTTGTATTTTCTTTTCTGGTTTGAAAGTTGGTGATATTGGGTATTTTGTTTCCATAAAAATCCATTGCATAGGTTAAGATGAGTGTTTCTTTTGGGACAATTTTTGCCACAACATGACGAATAAAAGGTGTTGAGAAGGCCCCAAAGGATGCTTTTGGGAAAATTTGACCACAACCACCATATTTCAAGGTAGAAAGTCCTCAAGTCTCCATATTTGGACATTGGCTTCTAGCTTGTTGCTAGAACAACTTCAAGCCCACACAACATTCTGCTTAAGATTGGAAAATTGTGTGGGTACGTTGTTTTATGACAAATGAAAACTGGGAATCAAATTATGTTTAGTTTACAAATTTTTGTTTGTGGTGAAAGTGGCTATCAATTATAGGACAATTATAGAAAAAGTGACAAGCATCCCTGTGAAGATTTAGCCAAATATGAAATTCAAAACTTTTAATCATCCTTCTATATTTTGGCTACACCCTGAAAACCAAGTTTAGAAATTTGGCAAATTTTAATTTTGTTTGCCCCCTCACTTCTGTTGATTGAAAACCTCCAAAGTCACTTAGTACTTAATTTTTTATTTCTCATTTTGGTGAAATTTCACCACCAAAAAGAAGAGTGTTGGGGATTGTATAAGTATGAAGTTTTATAACTAATTAAGACTTATCACTAATTACAACGTCAACTCTTTAAAAAAAAGTTCAACTTGCTTCTAAATCTAAAGAACTTGAACATCTGATAAGACTTATTTTTAAAGGTTCCAATTCCAATTCTAGGCAAAAAAAAAGGGGGTTCAACTTGCTTATGTAAAGAACTTGAACATCTAATCAAGACTTTTTTTTCAAGGTTCCAATTCTAGCCAAAAGTTAGTTCCATACTTCATTCAGTTCTTGTGTTGATTCTACCCAAGAGGGTGGCTACACTGCAAACTGGGCAACTTGTCAACACTAGTCCCCACACATGACTCCATGATATTATTGAATAAGATGAAATGTTTGATATAACATATTCATCCCCATTAGAAGATTAATCAAATGATTTAATGGTTGAAAAGTTTGGGAATTGAAAGGTGCAGAAGAACCTTCAAAGTTTGTGAGCCTAGAAGACTGTGGCACAAAAAGAAGTTATTAATGAATTAGTTTATGAATATTGAAACATATCCCAAGTATGAATGACTTCAGAGATACTTTCTGCACTCACACACACTCGTCCCTTTCCTAAATCAAGTGAAAATTCCCTTTAGCCAGTTGTTGAACTGGGTCACCAAATTGGAGTAATATGAACATGCTCCCAAATTGGACCTGTGAAAGGTAGCTCCAAGTCTGCAGAATTGGATTTGAAATTGGCCTACAATAGCAGCACTGATGTTGCAGCTGTTGCAAGCAACCCAAGAAGCAAGGTGCTACTGATTGCTGGATCTAACCCTACACTAATATCTGAAAAAACCACAAATTTTGATTGAGTTTCAGAATTTGTTATTTGTCTCTAGCATGAAAGTGAGCATCAGAAAAAAAATTGCAAATTCATGGGCTCAGGTGTCCAACTGAGTGTAACATATTCAAGCCCTCAGAAACCCAAATCCTAATTGCAAAGAGATTTACCAGATTACCCATTTTGCTTCCAACAACAATAATTTAATCAATACACTGGAAATTCACAAATTGAAAAAGATTTCTGGCTTCAAGACAGCTGGTTTGATTCTGTCCCAGAGTATCATATTCTCACTTGTACCAGATGCATGAGTTTCACACCCAGAAGCTCAATTTCTTAATAGCAAATGTAAGCTTGAGATTCCTCAAAATCTACATTGCTCAAAATTGTTCAATGGTAGATTCTGGTTTTTTTCTACTGGCAATTTCTAAAACCCAATCACTGGAGTCTTATGCCACCTTGCAAATTTTTACTGAAATTTGCACTACAGTACAACAGACTTGTCCTGGAAAAAATTTGATATTAATTTTCCTTGTTTTTTGGACTACTTACACACAGACGGGAAAAAAAAATCATGGTCACGACTGTACTTGCATGATATATTGGCTCATTTGGCAAATATAACACTCTATACAAGACTTCCCGTACAAGTCCAAAAGAATTGTTCAACTGGAGAAACTCAAACATGTATAAGAAAGGGATTTCAGCTCAAATTATGTCATGGTGAAGCAGTTAGAAAAAAAATGAAGCTGATCAATTACCTGGTTCATTGTGTGAAGGTTGAGAAGGAATTGTAGATAGTGGACTAGATGGGAGTAACCCAGCATTGATAATATGAACAACTGCAGAGTCGCATACTTTAACATTAGACTGCACTACAGTGCGACTACTGGCCCCACCTATAATCTCAATCTGTCCACCAGATCACCCACTGTAAGCAAATTCATGGGCAGCTTGGATCAATATAATTATTGCCATAGTTTAATCTTGGATGCACATACAACAATTGCATATATTTACAAACAAGTTCTTAACTTTGAATCCAACATGCACTGATTGAGCAACTGGGTGTACATAACTGTTTGAAACTTCCAAGGACAATGAAGCTTGGAAAATATCATTAAATCTCAAGGAAGTGAAGTCTTGAACACTGAGATTATATAAAGTGCTTAATTCTAAGCTCAAATCCACTGTAGGGTCATAGCTTGAAATAATTTTCTGTGAATTGCAACATGAGCAAATTAAGTACTTGGACCCATTGCACAAAATTTTATGAAAATGATCCAGCTGAATTGATCCATCTATTTGAGATGTATTTTCAGGCATGTGGATTTCAGAAAGGAGAGAACATTGCTATATTATCATGAACAGTAGTAGCAGCAGCTCAGGGGGAGAATATTCATGACTCTTGATCTTGACTTTAGGATTTAGGCATGAAGTGTTTCTTACAGATCCTGTGCTGGTGGAGACTGTCAAATTGTAGCCGCTCAGTTCTGTTTGCAGCAACATATGAGCATCTGCAGCATCCAAGAGCTCACTTGCAACATAAGGGCTTGATACTATGTGGTACAGCAAAATGCTGGCTGCTTTGTTATTACCACTGCACCACACATGATATTCACCAAAATCAATCAACCCTGAGTCTCCCACCCAATTCTGAATTCTCATGTCAAAGATGATGTATCAGATGATAATCATGAGACAAATATTCATATTATAGCTCATGGGTCTTGAAAAACCAAGCCGCACGTGCAGCAATTATAAATGTGAATCCTAAGTTCAGATTTCCCTAGGAATTCAACATGCAGGTCTACACAATGAGAACATGCATTTTGGGCTTCAATCTCTATGATGGTACACAATTGGAAAGCTTTTTTTTTCTTCTGATGTGACACTAGGATCAGCAGCTAGCGCTCAAGAGCAACTTCGCAGTTGAAGCAGCCGAGCATGATGTATATATCTTAGGACATCTTTCAATTATATTTTTTCAATTCTAAGCTTTGCTCACAGTCATCTCACAGCTCTACCAATTGAAGGAGCTGTGATAGCCGTGAGTCAAACTGTGATCATAGCAGCCTAATGGAAAGAGACCCTTACTGTGCAGCTATGGCGTTCAAGTTGGTGCGGGAGACACACAGTTGAGTGAAAAAGCCATTGGCGCCAATGAAGGCCTGGTTGTTGGGTGCAAACACGGTGACATTCCCAAGCGGGTTCCCATACATGAGGCCACCTGCTTCAATCACTGTTACGAGCATGCTCAGATTCGGCTCGTTAGCCACTGCTTCAAACAAAGTAATTGTATTGCAATTGTGCATGCAGCAGGTGGAATCAATTTGATTTCAGGTCATGATCAGGCTGTCCTTATAAGAAACCTTCAATCCAATCTCAAGACTGGGTGCTTGTAACACACACGTGTAGATCTATATAGAGTTCTTTCGCAAACTACGGGAGATCTGTATCAGGAATGACTCAAAAATCGAAATGAGCTCACCTGCTGTGCTTGTGATAACGGCAGTAACTCCTGCTGCTGCAAGGAGGACAATGGGTAACACACAACTGTAGTTATAACAAGCTGCCATGATTATTATTGCCACCACAAATCAATGCCCCGCGACGTCCTGTGAAGACTAGAGAATTCACGCAATTGAGATATAAGATTCAATCGAGAACAAATTGCAGCCTGGAGACTCAGGAGCGCTCAATGCAGACGTTCATGCAGTTACTCCTGCACGAGACAGGAGTTTCGTTTTCTCTTTTTAGTTCTCTCGCGACTCCCGTCTTCGTGTCTGCTGCTGTTTGTGATTTGCACTTGGCGTGAATCCTGGGCTGGAAGCAACCAAGTCCCCTCTTGCGATCGATGGGAGCCAAAGCGACGACGACGGACAACAGCCGATGATGGAGCCTTTCTTGTGCGTCGTGGCTTGGGCTCCCATTTCTGAGAAAGCTGCAGCGGGGCGGCCCCAAGGTGCCGGACAAGGCGTTGCTCCACGGCCGATACGACGCAAGTAATGGCCGTTTGGAGGCTTGGGGGCTTATTTTGTGTAGGAGAAGGGTCCGAAAATAGACCCTTCCGGATTTGAGATCCCCGGCCCAGGTTAAAGGCCGAGCGAACGGGTCAAAAATCTGGAAGGGTCTATATTCAGACGCTTCCCCTACGTAAAGACAAGCGGTGATTTTTCTTTCCGCTTCCCTGTATAGATAAAGACAAACGCTGATAAAATGTTTAAAACCGTGCAAATATGCAAAAGATAGATTGCTGAGTTTGAAAACTGTACCTTCCGAAATGTGGAAGGCTCAGTACAGCCTGTCTGACAGGCCTTCCACATTTCGGAAGGTACAGCTTTCAATTGCTTAAGCCCTTTTCCTACTTACAGCAGCGCTGGGATTTTTGCATTTTTAAGGAATAGTGTAAGCTGGCTCGTACCTTCCACTGGTCAGAAGATCCCAGTCCAGCCTGGCTGGTACCTTCCATGGCCGAAGATCCGTCTTGATGAAAACAGGTTTCTTCAGGCTGCCTGGTAAAGGGACCTGAAAATACAAAGGAAAAATCCAGGCTGTGCTTTAGGGGTGGGTAAAAGACATAGATCTTGCTCCAATTTAGACAGATGTTTTTTTTGAGGCTTTCGGATCATTTTGGGAGTTTTTTTTAATCTGGGAGTGGATCATAGGCACCTTCGTCTAGTTTTAACAGAAATGTTTTTGAGGCTTCTGGGTTTTTTTGGGTGGGTTATGGGTACCTTGGTCTAATTTTAACACAAAATCTGTTGAGACTTTTTGGGGGTTTTTTTTGGGTGGGTCATGGGTGCCTTGGTTTGCACAAACCTAATTGTTTTTTAGGTTTTGGGGTGCGTTATCAGCAGTGTTTCTCTTATTGGCTGACAAATGGCCAGATTTCTCTATTTACTGTAGTCCCTGACTGATTTTGGCATAAATTAATTTATTTTTGTTTTGTTGAATTTTTGAGAAATTATTTGTTATCTGTGGCAAAAAGAATTAAAATTAAAATCTATAAGATATTCATTCTCAAGTTTGAACCACAAACATTAAAAGAGTTCTTGAACTTAAAATTAAGTTAGTTAAAACATACTAGATGGCAATGTTTATTTTAGTGGTGAAATATTGCCATATTTTGACCTCAAAAGCATAGCTCCTACCTCTAAGCTTAAAAAAATCAAATTTTTAAGGCAAATTCGTCGAAAGGCTAGACCAAAACTTTCATGGTTCACCTTGTCCAAAACATTTTCATTGCTTCAGTCCTAGTCGTCGGTTGTTTTCACCTACCAAATGGGAACTCTCACCATCATCGCTTACACAACGATAAGTAGGATCACCATAACTTAGAAGCAGATCTTTTTGTAGTTAAAAACATTAGCAAAGTTAAAAAGGGACCAAGGTGAAGCTATGAAATTTTGAACATTATGATTGGATTCTAGAGTTTGGAAATTCAAAGGCAATGATGGCCTACGGGTTGAATTATGACTCATGAACATTGAATTGTGAAATAGCAAGCAATGAGAAATCAGATTGAGTCCTTTAAAATCCATATTTGATTATAACCTTAAACCTTCAACGTTTTTCTTGTACTTGTTTTCTTGTTGAACCTTGTGGCTTGAATGTTCACAATGCACATGTTGGAACTTGGAGTTTGAAAGCCAAGGGTTGGGCACTGATGTTTGATCATTTTTACATTCTACACAATGCGAAGTGAACTTGAATTGTGTGTAGAGTGCAGTTTGGACTATGCAATTGCATAATAGAATTCAAGTTTAACGAATCCTTTTGCGGAGGATCATTGATGGAGCCAGGAGGACTCCCTGGGGGCTACTATTCGACTTTGGAGTTTGGAACAATGTTATATGAATTGAGTTCTTCTCATGAATGTGGATTTTGTTGTTGAGGTATTGTTTCTAGGTCTTTGACTCTCTCCTTTCAACGATATGAATTTTTATTCCTCTTACCTGCTACGTTTGAATTTTGCCTTGTGATTCGTGAATTTGTCGTCATGATTTTAGTGCACTCTACACACTTTCTTGAGTTTTTGTTCCTCTTACCTTGCTTGAATTTTTCCTTGTGAGTCCATCGTTGTGAGTATTGTGCATGATGCACACAAGTTTCTTAAGTTTATGTTCCTCTTACTTGCACTTGAATAATATGTAGTGCATTGTGCACACTTTCTTGAGTTTCCATTCCTCTTGCCTACATTTGAGTTCCACCTCGTGAGTTCATCATTATGAAACTATGATTGATGTGGGATTAGGATTGTGATTCACGATTAGCCTAAACTTAAGCCAGCATGATTGTCATGAGTCTAAAACTTGTTTGGTTACAATTAGCCTAAGCTAAATCATCATAAACATGAACTCTGTGATTGTTTGGGATTAAGGTCACATTCTTGTGTTTTTGAATCATTTATTTTCAAGTGAAACTTAAACCATGATTGTTCAGTGTTCAATTTGCAAGCAATACTTAATGCATAGTGCAAGCAACCATAGTTGTTGAATACAAATAGTTTTAGCCATTCAATGCAAGTAGCCATAGCTATTCTATCCAAGTAACCATTATTGCTCATTTGTTTATGATTTAGGTTTAGGGTTGGTCAACCATTAGTCCCATCACTAATCATTTAAAAAGTTCTTGTCCATTTTTTGTTAGAATTATTTACCTTGTCAAAGATGGCACCTCTATATGCAAATGTTAAGAAAACACAATAACTAGTTAAGTCTTTCATGGTGTTGCTACAAAAAAGAAGAAAAAATTGGTTCAATTTGATGTTTGTTTTCTCATGGTAGCTGAAGGTAGACCTATGACAAACTATGAAAATATGAACAAGTTGTTACAATTTCTTGATGTGAAAGATTTCCCAAAACCCATTGGTCTAATTCAGTTGGTTGGGAAATGGCAAGTTATATGCATGAACTAGTGGTGAAGAAAACTAAGGATTTGGTTCAAGCTGCCAAGTCTATCTCCTTTTCTTCTGATGAACTTACAATCTTGGATCAATAGTCTTGGGTTTCCATCCATGCATATGTGGTTGAAAATTGGTAGCATACCCCTTTGTTGTTATCCCTGTAGCAGGTGGTTGATGGGGCCACTTCACATAATTTAAAAAGAATTCTTGTGGATGCCATGGTTTTATATGGTGGTTTAATTCAAGAAATAATGGCATCAAAGCTTATTACATTTGGAGCTAATGGTGTCAATGTGTTTTAGGGTGTTAGAACTTGGGTCATAGTGCAATTGAAGGACTAGAATGCTCCATTGATGATTGGAGTACATTGCATGAACCAGCAAACAATTTTGGTAGTGCAAACTCTTTCAAAGTTGGCCATTATAGGGAAAATTGAAGATGTGCTACAAAGTTTGTATGCCTACTTCTCTCATAGCCTAAAAAGAACTCAAAAGTTTGTCGAAATGGCTGACATTGTGGAAACTAGGGGACAATGCATTCTCAAGAACATTAAAACTCGATGGAATTCTATGTTACTCCCAACAAAAAGAGTGTTAAGTGAGTACAAAGCCTTGATCCTAAAGATGCATTAGGATTCTACCACCATCTCACAAGTTGCCCATAACCTTCAACTTATGTGTGACTTGGAGGTAATGTTGAAGTTGTCTTGTTTGATGCCAATGCTTGAAGGGTTGAATGAGCTTATTAAAATTTCACAATCTTGGCAATGTTCTATTTGTGACTTTGTTTTTTATGTGAAGTTTTGCCAAGCAAGTTTGTATTCTTAATAAAATGGTGCCCATGTTGTTTACATGAGTGATGTGTTCATTAGATACCAAAACTTTTTGATTGGGACATTAGATGTGGTGGTGCATGAATGGGCACCTAATTTGAACATGGGTATGGAAAACTTATGTTTTTGTATTGCTAAGATTTCCATTATGATGCACTCTCATTATCCGCAGACATTGTTCTATGTTCCTATGATTCATGCCCTTTTCCAACAAACTATGAATGATGTTTAACATTAGTGCTCTAAAGTAACAATTAAAGTTAGGAAGGAGCTTGAGAAAAGGTTTCTTGCACAAGAGGTGATGGATGCTTTAAAGGTGGTTTATCCACAATATTGGTTGAAATCTTCATGTGAGGAAACCTTCCCTATGCATTTGGCTTTATCAAAATGATTTTATTGTCAACCCAAGAAGCTTGGACCAACACAAACATGGATTTCGATAGTTATTGATGTAGACATTTTAGACTTGTAATGTTTTTTCTTCAAGATCACAATGTTATTTAATGCACAATGGGCTATGGACTAGCCAATGGATCTGAATCCTTTGTCAAGGCTTTGGAAGAAGTTGTCTTCTAATGCATTGTTATGTGCCTGCCTCAATGAATTTATGAAGGTGGCAAAGTTAACGATGGTTCAAATTATGGGCTTTGTGGAGGATGAAAGGACTTTTTCAACACTCACCTTCATGAGGACAAGATTGTAGAATAGGTTGTGTGAACATTCGGAGTTGGTGGTTTGCATGTATGTGCAACCTTTCTACACAATTGATACATTTCCTTATCATGACGCCATCACAACATGGATAGTGAAGAAAACACAAAGTGGTTTTTTTGGCTTGAAACAGACCTTGGATCATGGCTAGTTGAGGTTCATTACACATTACATAGTGACACCAAGCACACTAAATTAAGTGGTTTTTTAATGGCTCAAAGGCATTACATATTAATTTGATGCGCAACTTTTTTTGGAAAGCATTATGGCTACCCATATTGGTAACTATAGTAGTTATGACAACTTTGCACACCATTAAACCTAATTAATTTTTCATTACAATGTAAATGTTAAGCATGTTTGGCCCATTTTTAAAAGTTTTGCTACTACCTAAATGGTATTTGTTTTATCATTTGTCATTTTTGAACTTTTCATTTAACTGTTAATTGTGGCATTTTGGGTTTTCCAACTTGTAATGTGTTAGAAGTTAGAACTTGCATTTTCACACCAATGATCATTGATGCTATGTTCATTGTTTATTGTTGTCATTGTGTGGTCATTGGTTACTTGGGAGTTGGCGACCAAATGCAAGTTCAGAAGTATTATACATCTTCAAAGAACCCCAATTTCCATGATGTTGACCAATTTGGCCTATGGGGCTTGGGCAATGGACATTGGGTATTAGGTAAAGTTCTTCTTCCTAAATTTAGATTTTTTTTTTCATGATATCTAATGTGTGGTTTATAGGTCAGATCATGTGTTGCCACTAGGTGCAATGTCCTCTAAACAAAGGTTCAACTCCCTCACTCACTGATGTTGCAAAATAAAATAGTCACTCCAATCTTTCACATCTCACCAAAAGGCTTCACAAATATTTTTGATATCACCTAAGTTCCAACTCTGTCAAACTTGAAATAGCTATTTTTCATATACAAGATGTAACTTGCAATAGCCAGATACATCAGCTTTCCAAGGGCTCAAATTGCCATATGTTCTTGGTTTTTTAATAAATAACCACTTAAAAGATGTTGAACATTTGATTCTAGCCACTTAAGATACTGACTCAAATGCACAATCACCACATAGGCTACTTCTAAGAATCCTTAAAATAAAGGTTGCTAGACAATCTCACAAACTTGGTAGAATTGTGTTTATTGTTATTTATTACCATTAGAAAATAAAGTGGTGAAGTTAAGATTTTAAATTTAATTAATTATTCCACACTTTGTTCTCAAATCCAATCAAGGAATATGGTAATATAAGGGCTAGCCACCATATGTATGCATGGATTTCAATGATGAAATCTAGCACTTTTCTCCGAAAAGGATTGTCAAACCTTAAAATATCACTTAGATTCACCCTCAAATTCAAAATCTTTCACCTTGACAAGGAAGGAGGAGTGTTGGTATGTTAGGAGAACCCCTCTCATTGTCATTTTGTGCATCTTCATCACTCGATCCTTGTTACTTATTCTCCTCATATGTGGGCTATTCACCAAACCCATCCCCTTTTCACAAAATCCTTTGTCACTTGTTCTCCCATTTGTAAGAATGCTTCACCAAAGGTCAAAACTCAAAAGTTTTCAAATTTTTGTTACCTAAGACCTCATAATGTTGATTTTGTGTGTGATTTTTTTGTTGTTTAAGCTTTTGCAATTTAAGGTTTGAGGCTTGATAATCCTAGAGTTTACAATGTGCATTGATTTCATTCAATTTGTTGAACATTGAGTAACATTTGAGGATCAAGATTTTCAACTCTTTCAAGATCTAGGGCTAGCATTGTGTTCAATGTTGTGGGTGGAAAATACATAGATCATGGATGATAGATTTGCAATTTGAAATGAAACTTGGAATCAAATACTTGGGGAAGGTGCACATCACACCTTCCATTTATGTACATCACAAGGCAAAAATTCATGTACCTCTAGCTATTGAAATATTTCTTAAAACATATTTTGAATTTTAAGTTTTAGAATTGCACATTTTTACATTGAAAATGTTTTTTGAGTGTGTTTAATAGGTTCTTATTATTTAAAAAATTTAAATAAAATTTAAAACCATCAAATGCTTTTATAGTATGAGTCCTTTTGAAAATGCTTTGTGCATTAGCATGCTTTGTTGCTTTCTAATGCAACATCTATTCACTTTTTAAGTTGTATATTAAAACTAGAACCTAAAATAAATTCAAATAAATTTTTAATTTGGGTTTCTTAACATTCATATGAGTTCGAAAAGGAACAACTTATTGTGATCCCTGTGATTTCAAATGATAAAACATAAACAAGTCCTTGATTGTGAATGATTATTCTCTTATCCAACTTTTTTTTTTAGCTCCTTTGTCATTTATTCATCCTTTTATATTATTAGCCATCTATTGGAACCTTTTATTAAAATTTAAGGATTTTTTTTTTCGTGGTTTGAAGTCAAATGATGTTGACCATTTCTTTTCATAAAAGAATCAATGGTGTAGGTCAAAATCAAATTTTCAGATTGAAAACTTGCAAATTTTCACCAAAAGTGAAATCACTCTGATAGTCCAGAACTTTTGAGCCCAATTTGAAAACGAAGTCCAATTCCATGTGCACACTACACATTACCCAAGATGAAAAAATCCATAAGTAGTTTGTTTTATAACAAATGAAAACTAATCACTATCTATAGCAAGGGGATGTGTCCCACTATGGCCTTGCCATTTACATTAAAAGGTTTCTTAAGGCAAAAGAAGAATTATGAAAACTCAAATATATCACCATGCAAAAATATAAACTTTGAAAAATCCTCTAAAGAAAACCATGGTTTAGTTTTTGTGCGGACTTCATAAAACGAGTACCTGTTCAACATTGCAACTCAAGGAACTGGCCAACACTGGTCTTCACACAGAACTCCGTGACATATGTGGGGCAAGATCCAATATTTTGATATGGAAAATTCATCCCCATGAGAAGCTCATACTCAAATGTTTTAATTTTAGAAAAGTTTGGAAGTCTAAAGGTGCAGAACAACCAAAGTTTGTGAGCCTAGAAGACACTGTGACACAAAAAGAAGGTATTAATGAATTAAGTCATATTGAAACATACCCCAAGTACTTATGACTTACAGAGAGTTCTACACTCACACACACTATGTTGTGAAAGTAGCCTCACATCTGCAGAACTGGAGTTGTAATTGGCCTACAATAGCAGCACTGAAGTTGCTGTTGCAACTAACCCAAGAAGTAATGTGCTACTGATTGCTTGATTTGACACTGCACTAGAAGAGCCTGCAAAAACCACATTTGATTTTCAAAATGTTGACATTGAGGTCTGGCATGACAATGAGCATTAGACAAAATTTTGCAAATTCATGTGTCCAACTGAGTGTCTTGCATATCTAAACTACAGGAATTGGATGTGTAGGTCACTAGAGCAAAATTTTCATACTATAGAACTTTGAGTGTAACATATTCAAGTCCTATGAAATTCAGCTAACCCAATCCTATTTGCAGAGAGATTTACCAAGTTGCCCAATTAGCTTCTAACAACAATAATTCATTGAATGAGGTTGTACACTGGAAATTCACTTGAATCCCGAGTGGACAACTCCAAGTTTAGTTGTGTCCCAGAGTATAATATTCTCACTTGTACCATCAGGAGTTTGACACCGTCCAGAAGCTCAATTTCTTAATAGCAAATGTATGCTTCAGATTCCTCAAAATAGATTTATTCAATGTTCTAAATTGTTAAATGGTAGATCTCAATTTCATTTCAGCAAGAAGAAGAAGATTTCACAGGTCTTTTATTCAAGATCAATTGAAATCAACCATCTTGCCACATGTGAATTATCTAATTTCTATAAATTCTTCATGAACATGGGCTCCTAGACATACATGTGCAAAAAATTTACTCTAAGACCCTTCCTCTCCGAGCAGTAATTAATCATCCATGACCTCTTAATAATACTACCTTAAGTAGACTTAATATGCTGCCTTGCAAATTACTAAACTAAAGTATCTTGTCTTGGAAAAAAATGAAAATTTCCGATGTTTTCTGGAGTTACATATCGACAAAAAGAAAAAGATCATAGTGATGGGTGTAATCACAATTTCGTGACTCATTTTTGACAAATATGACATGAGCCATAAAAATCTAATACAAGTCTTTAAAAAGTGGTCATTGAATGGAGAAGCTCATTTATGTATGTTGATCTATATAAGAAAGACAGCATGCTCAAATTATGTCATGGTTAAGTGGCCATAAGGAGAAAGAAGCTGATCAATTACCTGTTATGGTGTTTTGAGTAGGAATTGTAGATAGTGCACCAGGGAGTAACACAGCATTGATAATATGAACCACTGAGCCACCTACTTGAATATTAGGAGTCACTACAGTGGCATTACTGGCTCCACCAACAATCACAACCTGTCCAGCAGATCACCCACAAGTAATTCAGGATCCATATAATTGCCACAGTGCCTGAAATTAATCTCCAATGTACATGCTACAAAGACAGAACTATAAATGTTCAAGTTCTTAACTGTCAAGCCAACACAATAAGCAAGCAACTGGGTGTGACTGTCTGAAGCTTGAGAAAATCATGAAGACAATGAAGAGGATATTATATAATCATAATTAGATCACTTGTAAACATTAGATACACTGTCAGGTAGTAAATTGAAATAATTTTCTGTGAATTGCAATTTGCAATGAGCATTATGTTGTACTTGGTCAGGCTTTGACAAAAAAAATTTAAATAAATCCACCTCAAAATCCCACTAAAAATCACCTGAAATCCATCTGAAATCTGCCTGAAATCCATCCATTTGAGATCTGTTTTCATGAGATGGATTCCAGGAAGGAGACATATGCTATCATGAACACGAGCTAGGGAGAAATCTTCATGAAGATCAACTTGAGTACAAGACTAATTGAAGCTGTCTTACAGATCCTGTGCTGTTGATGGAGACTGTCAAACTGTAGCCTTTGAGTTCTGTTTCCAGGCTCAGGCCGTTCGTCAGCTGACTTGCAGTATAAGGTTTTGTGACTATATGGTACAGCAAAATGCTGGTTGTTTTGCCACTGCAGCACCACATGACCAAAACCAATCAACCAGAGCAGGCTCAGTGCTCACACCCGACCCAATTCTCATGTCAAGGACACGAACTCGTGTGTCAAAGCTTCGATGCATCAATTCATGATCTCCACAGACAAATCATGCTGCAGCTCACCCAGGGCTTGAAAACCCCAGCTGAAATTTGGAATTCTGAAGCTGAATCCTAAGTTCACGTGTCCCTACTAATGCAACATGCAGGTCTACACAATGAGAACATGCATTTTGGGCTTTAATCTCTTCTTACGCTGCAGTTACGGCGCTCAAGTTGGTGCCGGAGGCGTTGAGTAGAGCGATCAAGCCGTTGGTGCCATTGAAGGCGCTGTTGTCGGGTGCAAACACAGTGACATTCCCAAGAATGGTGCTGTTCAGGACACTTGTTAAATGAGCTTCTTCAACCACTGTGCCAAGCAGGCTCAGCTGCGGAGTCGCTGCCACTGCTTCAAACAAAGTTATATTGGAAGTACTCTGCATGCAGCAGGTGGATTCAATTTGATTTCAGGTAATGATCAAGCTGTCCTAATGTTGAAACCTTCAATCTAATCTCAGGACTCGGCGCTTGTAATTAACACACATGCAGATCTATATATAATTCAGTTGCACTACTACATATCTAGATCAGGAATGACTCAAAATCGAAATGAGCCCACCTGCTGTCCTCGTGATAACGGCAGTACTCCTGCTGCTGCAAGAAGGACGATCGCTAGCATACAACAGTAGCTATAACAACCTGCCATGATTATGTCTGCCACAACAAATCAACGCCCCGCGACGTCCTGTCAATGCAGACAGAAGAAAAAAATTCAGAGAAGATTGATTGCAGCCTGGAGACTGATCATGAGCACTTACACAAAGCAGACGAGTCACTGAGACTGGATCAGGAAAAAAATATATGCTAACAAGTTCAAATGCAATTTAACCGAATTGGGTACTAGAGTTGTTCGATAATCTTCAAAGAAAATGTTCTCATGAGCTGCACATATTATTTCTTTTTCTACGAATGCACACACTACATATAAGGGTGATGATATATGCTCAAGCCTCACACTGAATTAAGAAGAAGAAGAAACAAGTTAAGCTGGTGACCTTGTCCTGCTAGCTGCAAAGTCGAACAGATGAATATAGTACTACACTTTGGAGAGCTAGCACAATGCGCATGCATACAGGAATTATGACTTGTTACAAAGATTTGAGGTTGAGGCTGAACTCTTTTTATGCAAAGTTGGTGGCAATGGACAGTTGGAAAGGGCTTAGAGCATCTGCAGCGGTGCTCAGTATGTGACCCTGGGAAAATATTTTTCACATCCAAGTTTAGTACTCTTTTGCAATCCACCCATAAAACTGAAACGGGCACAGCAAATAGGTGGGGGACACCAAATAGCAAACCACCTGAACGAATCATTACGATGGGCCATTCAGAGAAACACTGAGCCGGAGTTAGATCATATTTATTACAGTCCTTTCACCGGCCACGGCAACGCGCCCAATTATGTGGAGCCAAAACGATTTTCCTGAGGTAAACCTACATACTTTGGATTTGCTTCATCCAATTTTACTATCCAGGATCACATACCAAGCACCGCTGGAGGTGCTGTCCTTTCCCTAAAATGTAGGGAAAGGGCCGCAGGAAAACAAGAAAGAAAAAGAGCAAATTGAGATATGTATTCGTTCCGAGAAACAGGAAAGAAAGAAAGAAAAGAAAGTTCCGAGATGTAGCAACTAACGTGGGCTTACTCAACTCCACAAGACGGGAGCTTTGTTTGCCCTTTTTTTCTTCTCTAGCGAGTCCCGTTTCGTGGCTGCTGTTTGTGATCTGCACGTGGCGTTCCTGGACTGGAAGCAGCCAAGTTCCAGGATTGAGCCGAGACGACGACGACGTCCAAGGAGGGCTCACCACCAAAGTTAGGTTTTCTTTTTTTTTCTTTTTTTTTCCCCAATTTTGTGGTGTCAAAAGTTTTGAGATTTTATTTTATTTTTTGTGAATTTACACCCAAAAAAAACGAGACTTTCCGAAAGAATTCTAAATTTTTTTGAGTTAATGGTTTAGGGTTGGGAAAATTCGCCACCAAAAAAAAAAAAAGGACAAAACCCTGCTCAAAATGTTTTCTTTAGGGATTTTTGTTTGTAGTCAAAATGGTGATCATCCTCACCTAAGGAGATTTAGCCAAACCTGGCTATAACTCAAATATGAAGTTACAATCTTTAATCATCATTTAATATTTTTGGCGAGACACTGAAGACCAAATATAGAAATCTGGAGATTTTATTAAAAAATTCCCTCACTTCTGGTAATTGAAAAGCTCCAAAATTACAACCTTTTCGAATTTTAAAATTTAAATTTGGCGAAATTTCGCCTATAAACAAAAGGCTGTTAGGCAGCCAAAGCGACGACGTACAAAAGCCGCGGATGGAGCCTTTTGCCCCCATTTCTCAGAAGCCTGCAGCAGGGCAGTTTGGACGCTCTGCCCAGGGGCCTTTTTGGGTGGGTCATAGGTACCCTTTGTCTAAATTTAATATAATTGTTTTTTGAGCTTTTTGGGTCTTTTTGGGCCCTTTTTTGTGGAAGGTCATACACACTGACTTTTTTCCTCGCAAAAACTTTTGTTGCCTTTTTCATCTAAAAATTTTTGGAATTTTTTTTTCCTTTGTAAATTCTACTAATTTTGGTAACGTTTGGGAAAAATTTGCCACATTTTCATAAAATAAACCCTCTAGTCATATGTACCATGGTCTAATTTAACATATTTCTTTTTGAGTCTTCCCATTCTAACATATTATATGCCTATGAAATATCTAAAATGTTCATGTTTGTCAATAGAAAATGTTTTGGTCAATATATTTACATTCATATTCTTTGTGTTCCAATATGTCAACCTGATAAAATCATCTTCAATTTTATTTCATGTTAAATGATGATGAATTTTGATATGTTTTGTGCAAGCATAAAAGGTTGGGTTTTTCAATAAATATATATAATTTTAATTGTTATCATATATAACAAATGATTTTATCTACGTTTGGTTAATAATTGTTTCAAATAATGATGAAAGTCACATTACTTGTTTTGTTATTTCAAAAGTTGTTGTATATTCAACTTCTATTGATGACATAACAATACATGGTTGTTCTTTGCTACTCCAATCAATAATTCCATTGTCTCATAAGAAAACATAATTTAATGTGGACCAACAATCATCAACATTGTTAGTCCAATTTGCATCACAATAAACATTTGTGTGTTTTTTTCAATTATGACTTATGCCCCTTTTGGAACACACTTGGACTTGGCTATGCTTACATTCCTATTGAATTACACTTGGCCCTCGTTATGGCTCACACCCTTTTCAAAACATTTTTGACCTTGGCTATGGTTTACATTCCCATTGAAATGCGCATGACCTTGACTATGGGTTATGCCCCTTTTGGAACTTGCTTAGCCTTGGCTATGGTTTATGTTGGCATTAAAATGTACACAACCTTCTATCTTAACTATGGTTTACATTCCCATCAAAATGCACCTAGCCCTTTGTGTTTGCATGGTAAGCCTATCTATGCCTTACATTCCCCTTGAAATACATTTGGCCCTTTATGTTCTTGTCAAAACCTTAGTGCCTATGGCTTATATTTTCATCAAAGTGCACATGGCCTATTGTGTTTGGCTTAGTGTTGGCTATGGTTTACATTCTTGTTGAAATGCACCCAGCTTTTTAAGTTCCAATTAAAAACTTAGCTATTACTTACATTCCAATCAGAATGTGCCTAACCCTTTATGTTCCCATCAAAATGTGTTTGGCCCAAAATAACATTTTGAATGTTTCCCTTGAAACACATATCAAAATCCATTGTGCCTTTTAAACAATGAACAAAAAATTCACTACAATTCAATGAAGATGCCCATAATTAACCATAAATTGATTCACAACCCTCACTACTTGAGTAATATTAAGTCTTGTACATACCATTACATACATGAAACTCACAACAACATTTTCAAACAAAACAACCTACATTACTTTTGGACAAATCTACATCATTTTGAAAACCCATATCCAATAATAAAAGGGGTTTGCGTTAGCTTACTTTTAGCTATATCAAAGCACCTTAATATACCCACAATGTATTTATGTTGTGTTAAATAAATTGTTTGGTCTTGTCAAATATTATTCATTTGTATCTCCAAAATATATTGGATCTCACCTAGATTCACCATTTCAAACTTCTTCAAAAAAAAAATAAAATTATTCTTTCAACAAAATCAAATCATGAAAAATCAAAATCAGACCATTAACATACAAAGTTATGATCACAAAGAAGTTTACCTAAGCTTTCTTAAAATATATGTTATGATTAACAGAGTTCCTTTCAAACTCCTTAAACCAGAAATATGCATCAATCTTACAATCCCATGCATAAGGAAATTATTTCAAACCATATAAGGATTTCATCCAACATCATATTCTCTTTCATTTGTTAAAAAACTCTTTCATCTTCCTTCTTTTGCTTTTGGTTTAAAACCATTTTGATCTAGAATTCCAGTTTGAAACAATTATTTCCCTATTAAAATCTTTAAACTCATCAAAGATGATATCACTACTAACAATTGGTTGCAAGATTATAAAACTTATATTTTTAATTTTTTCGTTGTAATAAGATAAATATGCATTTGACACTTTTGAAATCTAACTTTGTCCTTACTTTTTTTTAGCACATGAACAAATGCACTACAACAAAAGACACACAAATGACTTATGAAATGTTACTTCCCCTCATCATGCATGTAGAAGCACATAAATAAATATTTAACCTTAACTCAAGTATCTCATATCTTCAAAAATATTAAGTGCATCAATCACAAATATCTCAACTCAAAAAAACTTGATGAAAGTAAGTTGATAGTATGTTGACATTGAACAAGTCATAGATACACCTTTTTTTTTTTCTAATTTCCACAAATTTCTTTTTAAAAAACCTTTTTGGGGGGCTTTTTGGGTAGGACACAAGTACCTTGGTCTAATTTTGTCAGAAATTTCTTGGACGGTTGTCGGGTCTTTCTGGCTGGGTTGGTGATACTTTGGTCCACTTTTAACAGAAATTTTAAGTCTGTAAAAGTGCCCTTCAAGAAGGTCTGGTTCATGAATGTGTGAACCAGCAAAGCACCTACACTGGTACCCTGCTACAAACCCCAACTTTTTTGGGTTGTTTCTGGAGATAATAAATAGATTTATTGTCTTTAGTCCAAATTTAGCATTTGCTGGGTTAGATATAGCCTCTAAACAGGGCTAATTCAAGCAGATGAAGAAGGTACCAATTGAAGAAGGTGCAGGTTCACCCATGATTGCTAAGTTAACAAGGTTCTAAACTGGTATCAGGGGAGAACCCATCAGCAGTTTTGTTTAAAGGGAAAATAATGAAGAATTGAAGTTTTTCCTTAAACTAGAGTATTTTAGAGTCAGGTGTGCCTGGCTAAAATTTGTAGCATTTACAGGAAGATGCTTTTTTTGCCTTTTTATGTCTTTTCTGTTTGGCAGGGAAAGCTCTTGCAAAGTGGGGTAGGAAAGATGTTGGGTTGTTGTCCAAATTCAGTCTTGTGGTTTGCTCCTCAAGTTTGGGGAACACCTTGATCCCAGGGTCTTACCTCATACAACATGACTTGGGCAATCAACCACCCCACACTGAGATTTTCCTTCCTTATCCTTTTGATTTGTATGTTCCCTTTTGTGATTGCTTCCAATCAGTATCTTCCATTTCTCCATGTTTTCATATGACCTGCAACACGAGCAACTTATTCAGCACTTTTCAAGATTCAAAGGCAAAAAGAAGGAGAGAGAGAGACAAAAATTTGGCCTTATCACCCGCTTGAAAATGTAATAAGTCATTCATCAAATTTTGATGTTTTATAAATATGTTTCATAGTCAATCCTGCATTTGAAAGCTTTCTGTAAATCACTGAATGAAAATTTCTAGTGTGTCTAGAGAGCACATTTACCAAGCAGAACTTTTCCTCTACCAAAGAGGAGGAAAACTGAATGCCCACTGTAGTGTCCATTTTGCTTTTTCATTTTTCTCCAGGGGGTACTCAGCTAATTTGAGAATATTAATTATTTTATTTTGGTAGTTTGATGGTGTATTTCCAACTCCTCCTCCCCCAACAATGAAAAAGCTTCAAACTTTCATGAATCTATAATGTCTTTGAATCTTGATTTATTTCATCTCTATACCCTTGACAAGGTCCATTCTCTAGTGCATGATGATGCCTCTTGAGCCTCTTGAAATGGCCTACATTCATTGGATCTTCAAGATTGTTCATGAATGTCTTGCAATAGAATGTTCATGCATGTTGCTGAAATATTGCTTTTATTTTTATTTTTTCCTTTTCTCTTTTGCTTTTTAGCAATATTTTACTCCTAGAAATCTTGGTCCCAATCTTTCCAGAATGGGTACATTGATATTCCTTCTGATTCATATCATTCTCACTTTTTGTGTCCATTAACACTGCACTTATTGCTGTATTTACTGTTATATTAACATGACCTTATAATCATCAAATTGTGTTTTTTTTTAATTTGGTGGATAATATTGTAAGAATATTTATGGCAACATTGATGTATTGCAAAAGTGTGCATATGCCAAGTAATTTTATTCTATCATAAATATATATATTCACACTTTTTTTTTAATAAGTTTGGTACCATCATAGAAAGTGTGTAGAATGTTCTTGTGGCATACACTTTTTAGCCTAATTCTTTTCATTGGAATGCCACAAACAACTGATATTGTGATATGGTTCCTTTGAAGTGATGAAGTTGGTCAAATTGCCTGCATCAGATTATAGAGCACTTTTAGCACTTTTATCTCTTACATGCGGAGCATATCTGTAAGCTTGTATTGTTGTATTAGAAATTTTTATTTTTATTCTTATTTTATTGAGAAAACTCTGGAATTCTTTTGTTTGAAAGTGTAAATTCAATGAACTCTGCTAACTTTTTGAAAAAAAAAACCAAATTTTCAATACCAGAACATTGAAATATATATATATTCCTAGGAAGTTTAAGATCAGACTAGTTCCATTTACACTATACCAAAGATGGCTTTGGGGGTGGGGGGCGGGGGAGATTTCTCTGAATTTTGGGGACATAGCACACACAATCTCCAATTCAAGACAAAGGGAAATTCCTTACAATGGGATTGCTTTTGGATCACTAAGAGAGAGGTTTAAATTTTGGATATTCCTTGTGCGGCAACTTGAAGTGGCTCCAAGAATTGCACCTTCATTTTACACTGCACAAGGACATCAGAAACAAGTGTAACTCTAGTAGCAAAATTGACCCCAATACCCTTGTTGATACTTGATACAAAGGATCTCCAAGACGTCCAGCATCAACGTGAACATCACACTTATTATACATAATATCCTTAGGTTGTATACAATGACTCATAATTATTTTCATCAATCTGGCGCATTTTATAAAAGGCAAACATGATGGCAAAGCAAGGGTTATATTTGTGTTCAAAAATAACACCATACACAAGAGACAAGATATGCAAAAAATGCATATTCAAATTATTTTGGCTTCCAAAGGAACAATTATGAGTGCGGTTTATTTGATCATATTTTGTTTTGAATTATTTTGAAAGAAACAGGGAAATGAGGCAGATACCAAAGCAAAATTGAGGCAACATTGTTTAGATGTGGTCATTTGACAATTAGGAGAATTGGATATTTGACATATATATGGATTGCAATTAAAATTTACAAATATAAATGTTTGGACAAACAAATAATATGGACTTAAAAAATTTCCAATGCAATCACAATAAGTTACAATCACAAGTGTGTATATATATATATATGATTGAGTTTTTTGCTGAGAGAAATTGAAGATTTGGGCTTCTCAAATTTTCCTACTTTTCACTTTTCAATGTTGCCCAACCAAAGCTGATTTGATCGCTGCCAGCTTCCCACAATTTCCAACCTTGACAAGAGAGCCTTGGACAATAGTAGTCTAGAATTTGATGGTTGTATTTGATTTGTTTTGGCCTACAACAGAAACAAAGAAGTTGCTGTTGCAATCAAACCAAGAAGCAATATGCTCTTTACTCCTGAGAAAACTGCACAAGTACCTGCAACAAACACCATATAATTTTGCAATTGTCAATTTGCACCCGATATGACTAGTAGACTTCATAGAAAGCAAAAAAAATTCATGGGTGGTACTAGACTTGTTTTTTGCAGACATTGAAGTGGTTTTGGATACTGTATACTCATTACAATGTTTTAAATTTGTCATTTAATGCTACAATGTCTTATTTCAAACACTAATAAAAAAGAAATCACACTTTTCCAACATTAACTTACACCTACATCTTCTGTGTTATCTAGCCCAACTTCTGGAGTTTTTCTTGGTCTTGTTGATAACTATGTTATGAGGAAAACTGACAAAGAAATATTTAGGAATCTTGAGAAGTTGCTCAAACCTGAGTTGATGGTTGTAATGGGAATTATATTGCAGTTGGAAGCAACACAGCATCTATGATATGCATTACTGCTCCACAGATTTGTATGTCAGCAGTAACTATGGTTGCATTGCTAGCTCCACCAATGATCACAACGTGCGGCAAATTAATGGGCAGTTTCTCTATGAGTCCATATTGTCCACACTGGGTCTAAACACGACCTTGTTCAAAATCCAATGCCCATTCTGCAATTCGTGAAAAACCATTACATTATCGAAAGTGCTGGTTGCAGCCGTTGTGCCCATTTGGAAATTTTAGCTCGCCCTATCAGGCTTGAAGAAAATTTCTCACTGGTGGTAGGGCAACCCAAAGTTTTAAATGGGCACAATGGCATTCACCTGGCATGTTCAGGAAATGAGAAGACTCTTTCTCATGAACATATAACAAACTCTGTTAATACCATTTAAATAAAACACTCAGGCAGCGGGCATTCCATTTCACAGAATGCCTAGGAGTTGGGTTCCCACAGATGGGTGGCTCTCCCACCACTATGACAGGAATTCCAGTCATACTGGAGGGAGAGTATGTGGAGCTGCAATGTGTTTTATGCAAGGTGAAGCCCTATGTAGGGTAGAGCCCTGGCAGCAGGGCATTACACTTGCAAACCTCCGGCTCTATCTTCTGTTTGCAGCTGCAATGCCCTGCTGCTGCCAGGGCTTTTACCCTATACATAACAAAAGGCAGAATCCAGTCAATTGGAGGAGATTGAAGGAGATGGCTTCCTACCTCGCTTCCATCTACAGAGACTGTCAAATTATAAAAACTTAGTTCTGTTGTCAAACTCAGGCCATTTGTCAGCTCACTTGCATTATATGGTCTAGGGAGCACGTGGTAGTCCAAAATGCTGGCTAACTTGTTTCTGCCTCTGCAATTGAATATTTATGATCATCAACAACACCCCACAGCCTTAAAATGTTAATGTTGAGGATCAAAGAGACATGGTGAATCAATCAGCTGAACTCCCCATTAACAAATTACTTCAAACCCAAAAACAAAAACCTGAAAAAAAAAGATTTCTGGAGACTGTCCCTGCAAGAACTAGGCCCAACTTACTCTGTACCAAATTCCTATCTGAAAAGTGCGTGTGCACACTGCAAGGACAAAATACTAGGCTTCAATATGCTTCATGAATCCCTCAAACAGTTCAATGATTCTTGCCAGGTGAGAAAGAATTCATGTATAAAAAGGATGTAAGAAATTCCGATATGATCTTACTTCAGATGAAAATCAATCAAGCTTCCGCCTTCAAATCCCAGTAGATAGAACAAGCCATTGGAGCCATTGAAAGCATTGTTGTCAGGTGCAAACAGGGTGACTTGCCCAAGGTCATCCAGTATAGCACTTAATTCAGCTCCCTCGATCACAATTGCAAGCTCTTCCAGATCTCGGTGCTCAAGTACTGCTTCAAGCAAAGAAAGTCCACAACTCTGCATGCACAAGAGTTTTCCTTTTCCCAAGGTCAGATTAAATTTAAACATAATTTGTAAGACAACTTCAGTGCATGAGGCTACTCCTGCAGAAAGCTAGAAATTTGGAAGCAGTATTCACCTCTTTTCCTTGTGATAGTGGCACTCCTGCAAGGAGTACAGAAGCCAACAACACACAAACAGCATATAACTTGCAAGCTGTTTGCAGCAGTGAAATCAATAGTGAACTTCTGTCGATGCAGTTGAATAATTCACCCAAGAAAAACAATCCCACTAGAAAATCAGTACAAATGCAGAGGATGAAATGGGTACTACTTAATTACTAGACCCTGCGTTTTACTTTGATTCAAATTCAAAGATTTGTGTGCAGTCCAACAGAGCTTGTACACAGATATTGATCCCGAGACTTCTTGCAAAGATGTTATACATATATTATGCAGAACTTGCAACACAAGAAGCTGCTGACAATTGTCAGGTGGGTATTTCATTCTTTTAACAACCTCTGCTTATGGGGTTGGTTTTTTAGATGTTAGAATCATTGAACCTCAGGTTCCCAGTGTTTTCGAAAATCTTCAGAAATCAACAACTTGCCTCTAGGTAGTTCCAGTGTTTTTGTGAAAATGTTCAGAATAAAAAACCTCCAGTTCTAGTGTATTATAGGAAAATTTTGAGGAATAAAAAAACCTCTAGCTCCAGTTTTTCTTGAAAAGTTTCAGAATCAAACAACCTCTGCTTCCAGTTATTGGAAAAGGCCAACAGTTTTCATGAAAGAGCTGATAAATTTATAGAAGGTTACTTAAGGACCTTTTTAAAAAAAATTGAGAACCATGATTATATATCAGAACGGGTTATTTGGTTTATAGCCGCCCAACATTGGAACATCTGTGTGAATATGGTAGATGAATAAAGTGGGAGATGCTCCGGAAAAAGACCCAGTTAAAGAGGAGAGCTAGCAACAACCAATTTTTGTGGTAAAGAAGTGTAGCTAAGTGGACTTCCATTATGCATGTATTTTGGAGGACTAGAGAAAAGCCATGTTGGGGCATGAAGGGTTACATTTGTGTTGTTTTTATACATGGAACCTATCCATAATCACCACTTGGCATTTTCCTAGTGGAAGTAGCCCTTGGCACTAGGGAGTGATGTTGCTATTGGTCCCCATAGTCCCCAATCAAATTTCTTAAGAACCATCCCAAGTTTGAATAAGTGTAACAGCGGCCATTGGATGAAGGGGGATGTGAACTTGGGTTCCCATGCATCCGAATATCCTCTGTGAGTGTTAGGGTGGGTTTGGCATTTTGTACTTGGGTGATATGGAGTACATATCTGTTGGTCCAGCTTCTTAACAACCCCAAGTTCTTAAGAACCATCACAACCATGAATAAGTATAGTGGCAGCTATTGAACTAGGTGATTGTTGAGCTGGGTGGAGAGCTTATGATCATTGGAAAGTTTGATTCGGATCCGTATGGTTGGTTTGGCATATTGTACTTGGGTGAAAACCAATAGAGTGAGTAACTTTTTGTCCTGCTTTTCAACAAATGATTTTTAATTTTTAAAGATGGAACAAGTGGCCTATCAGATAATGGCTCTTCCATTTAAGTGACATCCATAAGGATGATCAATATTCAACATACTAAATTGGAAACACATCCTGGTCAGCATTCTGAAGCCCTAGGGGATTTCAGGGAAAAGGTTTCTAAAGTGGACTTCACATGACCCTAAAATATATGGATACCAAAGTTTGGCCCATTTGTTCATTGCATCTCAATGTCTACCCTAAACCTTGTTGTTGTTATTTTTGAATTGGTGTTGTTGTTTCACATTGGTGTTGTTTTTGTTTCCCTAGTTAGTTTGGTATTTCCCCCCGTCCTACCCTATGCAAGTTAAAGCTTGGAACATTAAACTAATCCACAAACTTGAGGTCAGTTTTTTTTTTTTTTTTCTAATGCTTTTTTTTGTTTTTTGTATTTTTTGCAAGATTTTCCTATATTTTTATGTTCCTCTACATTTCATTCCAAAATTCTTACAATTTGTATCTTGTTTTGAAAAAATTTAGGAAATAAATCCAACCTTCTAAATGTTTGTAAATGTTGGTTTTGATCAATCATAACATTGTTTAGTTTTTTTTGCTACTCATCAAGGCAATAATTTGTAATTTCAAACTAAAATGAAATAGTCTTCTGAATGAACATACATGTGATATATTTATGAATGAAGTAAGAGTGGAAGATGAACCTTTGCAAGAACTTGAAGAAAATGCAAATGTATAAAAAGAAGGAATCAAAAATCTAGAAAAAAATGAAGAGAAAATGAAAGAAAATTTGAGAAAGGTGCATGCACAAAGATTATTTTGAAAACCATAGCAAAAATGCATTATGTTGGGCATTTTTCTATGTTAATGATAACAAAGAAGTTGATTTAATAACTCCTCAAATCATGCATTATCTTTTACTACAATAGTCCAATTTTGAATTTAAATCCAAAAACTCAAGCAAAAGAGGATTAATCATATATTATAACACAACTAATAGAGTTCCTACATTGAAAAAACATGTAAATGTGGACCATTCTAATATTTTTAAATAATTTGAAGAAAAAATGAACAATCTTTTGAGAAAAGATTAAAGAAATCCTTTAAAAAAAACTCAAATATGGCTTTTAATTTTATATCTAATTTTTTTACTGCAAAGGAACCTTTCAAGAAAAATGATTTGCAAGAAAAATATTTTTTGGAAGATCTGGAACTTTTAATTGTCAAAAACCATCTTCTTTTGTAGTTTGTGAAAAGTATTTGGTTGAAAAAATTTAGTATGCAATTGTGTCCAAAACTTTTTTTTCTTCCAAAAAACAGTTTTTTCATGAATTACTACCCGGTTTAATGGAAAAAACTAAAGAATTGCATGTTTTGCCAACTTTAATAAAATGTCATTGTATAACTACAAACTTTGATTTGTGAATGTCAAAAGGTGGACCAAATATCTTTGCATTGGTGATCATCTTTTTAAAGGATGATTAATAGCTAAAGTATATTACCCTTGGCCTTTTTGAGGCATCTAATACTCATGGACAAACCTTGGCCATAAATTTGATAGAATTGTTGGACTCTCATGAATTAAAAAGGAAAATTGTTACTTATGTTAAGGATGAAGAATTTTATCTAAACACGATGACTACATCCCTAAAATCAATTGTAAATTGTAATGTGTTGGGTTTGAAAAAAAAAATTCAAGAAACTTGCTTTGATTATGCATTTTCCAAAGTGTGTCCATATGCAACAACAAATGAAAAAAATTACAAAGGATTAAGATATTTATCTATCAAAGTTGCCTAAGGAGATTTGCAAAAGTGCATAACTTGGCCAAAAAAATGAAGAATGGGTAGACAAGAATGGGAAAACACATGTGTCAATAGGTCTTCCTTCGAGGAAATTGAATACTCCAATGAAAACAAGGTAACTTTTTATTTTTACTAGATTTTTTTTAATTACATTTTCCTTTGAATTCTTGCCATGCATAGTTTAGCATTTTGTTTTTGTTTTTGTACATTTGTTAATAAAGTTATAATTTTCCAAAAAGCTTCGTAATTAAAAAAGGTATTATACTCTATTATAGCAAGCATAATTCTATGAGAATGAGTGCAAAAATACTACCTACATTAATAGGCACATATATGAAATTGTTGTTGATTTGTGTGGCCCTATTGAATCTACTTGTATTGTGAACCAATATAGGGGTCATTGGTTGTTAAGTGATGCATTAAACTTTGTGATATTCATGAATCTAAAATTCAAAAATGAAATTGATTTTGCAACCTTTGACAACTTAATGGAGGAAGATGCAAATGTTGTTCCTAAGTTATCATATTTGGTTTCCAACATAAAAAGGAAGTTGTTGGGGTTTTGGATTGTTTTCTTTCCTTCTTAATGAAATATGAAAAAAAAATTCCCATATATGTTTTTGTTTATGTTGGACCCTAGGTTTAAAACCCTTCATCTTGTGTTTTCACTTATTGGTCGTGAGCAAAAAAAAAGCCATTATTGAAAAATATGATAAAAAATCTATGTTTTTTATGTTTTTTAAGTGTCATTATTATTTGCATCCTTTGGCTAAATTTGAAAGGGGTGTTGTTGATCAAAGAGTTGAAAAGGACAACAATTTGGATATCTTTGAGATGACAACCAGCACAATTGAACCAACAATGGAATTAGTCAATAGAGAACTTTTGATTTTTAAGCTTTATCAAATGGATGTCAAAGACATTAAATGTCCACTTTAATGTTGGGAAAAACATGAAAACATGTTTCTAATAATTGGTTCCTATGTCAAACAAATCTTAGAGATAGTTGGATCTCAAATTGAAATAGAAAAAGTCTTTTCCTTGACTGAAATCTTACTGGTTTTAGGAGATGTCATTTATAATCATAAAATTTACACAAATTGATTTTTGTCAATGAAAATTGACCCAATGATATTAGGATAGGTTGTAAAGCCCCTTCTAACTTAGTAGAATGAATTGGGACTGTTCCATATTTAGAGGAGTTAGAAGAGTTTGAAAAAGCTTTTGAAAGGGATGAAGTTATGAAGTTTTTAATTTACAACTTACAAGTTTTCATCTATTTTCAATGATCTTTAAACTGTAAAAATAATAATTTTTAATTGAAAAAGTAAGTAAATTATCAATTAGTAAACTAATAAATTCAATTTTAATTAGTGAAATTTTTAATAACTGAGTTGTGAAAATTAGATGTGAAAATCGACCATTATTGTATATGCAAGGACTACCTATCTGAAAACTGGGTGAATTTGGGAAATTAAAATTTTTTGATTCCCTGATCAGTTCTCACCAGCCCAAATATATATATATATATATGAGAACCTATCATAACACAATGTAAAAACTGGAACCGATCGGTTCTCACAAAAAACTGAAAAGCACCCAACACTGGTTTGGACCCATGCAAATTCAACACAGGGTATACAGGCGTGGGCTCAATGGCCCCTCTGAGCTATCATTCCATATTAACTCTCTAAACAAGTAAATGAGTCATATATTCTATATTACATGGTCTGCTTATTTCGCAGGGAACTTTGCAAGGGAACAACTGGAAATGGAATCAATCACAAACTGATTTATTTATGTCTTGCAGAAGGCAATGGCTTATAAGGAACCAAAATCTGGCAAATTTCAAGTTTTGGAAAATCTTAAAAGCAAAATACCCAAACCCAAATAAACCCAATTTTTCATTATATGGGCTGCCTCCCAAATTCTGATTTTTTTTTTTGTTTTGCAATGAGCCATTTGGATTGCCCCTTCACACAAAAAAACAGGATTTTAGGAGGCTCCCCAAAATAGCAGTTTCTACTTCTCCATTGGTGAGAAGTGGAAAACTAATTTGGGCAAAAGGATATGGGATAAAGTGAGGTGTTATTGGAAGGATCCTTGAGGAACACATTGGGAACCTTGGGAAAATATGAGGACATGCTGGTAACATGATGGAAACACAAGAATCTTATATATTAAATCTATAGGTCTGTCTGTCTGTCCGAGCAGTTTCCAGGCACCGTTCGGACCTTTGT